>OLPG01000049.1_pt1 | contig 108968 bp, 100 predicted proteins | sample 1672311 | NCBI WGS metagenome assembly OLPG01 (sample SAMEA3136670, study PRJEB25190) | human gut metagenome | biome: human gut; feature: human-associated habitat; material: faeces | place: Austria | collected 2013 | reverse complement strand
TTTATTAAAAGAATTTGTTATTAAATCAAATTATGAAGAATTTTATAATTCTAATAAAGAATATTATAAATTTTTAATAGAAAAATTTAGTAAATCTTTAAATTATTATAAAGAATATGATTCAAAAATATTATCTGATTTTTATGGATATTCAATGGGCAAAAATGAAATAAAATTATTTAATTTTGTAAATGGAAGTTTTGGATATAACAAAAAAGATTTAGTGATTAGTTTAAATAGTGTTAATGATGAAAAAGAAGTATCAAATAAAATTATTAATACATGTATTCATGAGTTTTCTCATTCGTATGTAAATCCACTAGGATATAAATATTTTAAAGATGTAAATATCGATAATTTATTTAATGAAGCTAAAAGTAATGGTTTACAAAATAGTTATTATGATAAATATTCTTTCATTAATGAATATGTAGTCAGGGCTGTTCAAGTATATTTTTCAGAAAAAATTATGGAACCTGATTATGTGTTAAGAAATATAAAAAATCATCAAAGTATAGGTTATATATATATTGAACAAATAAAAAATTTATTTTATAAGAAAGATGAATATGAAAATTTTGAATTGTTTTATAAAAATGAAATAGTAAAATATTTTACAAATTTAAATGATAATAATATTGTTTGAATATTCATCAATAAAAAGAAAAGGTGATTATTATTTATACAGTAGAGAAAATAGTAGAAAAAGTATTATATTCAAATAGTACTAATTTTGTTGAAATTAAGTACTTAAATAGAGTAAAGAAAGAATTAAAAAATGTTAAATATAATATATATGAACCATTTAGTGGTGCGACAAAAATAATTTTATATAATAAGACGCCAAATATTAAAATATATGAAATTATATCAAGTAATGATTTAAGACATCAGGATATACTTGGAACTCTTTATTCACTTAATATATCTGATGAAATGTTTGGTGATGTTGTTATTTGGAATAACAGATATTTTATTATAATTTTGTCTAGTATTGATAATTATATAAAATCTAATTTAATGAGTATTAGAAATTCTAAAGTAGATTTAATTGAAAAGGATTCATATTATTTAAAAGATTATAAACAAGAGTACGAAGAATGCATTATAATTGTTCCAAGTATAAGAGTAGATGTTATTGTTTCTAAAATAATTAATTCAAGTAGAGGTAATGCACTTAAAAAGATAAAAAATGGTGATATATACTTAAATTATGAATTATTAACTAAACCAACATATATGCTAAAAGAAAATGATATATTTAGCATAAGAAAATATGGTAAATATAAATTTTTAGGAGAGATAAATAAAACTAAAAAAGGAAGTTTAGTTATAAAATATTTAAAATATGTATAATTTTGGTGTAAATAAAATATAAATTTATTGATAAATAAAATTAATTATAATATAATTTGATTTAGAAGGAGTGTAAATATGGAAGAAAAAGATGTAAATAATAATGAAGAAGAAAACATTAATTCAGATGATAATTCTAAAGAAGAAGTAATAAAAAATGATAATACTTCAAATGAAGAAAACACTGAAGTTAATGAAACAACTAGTGAAAAACCAGAAAAAGAAAATGAGTCTAATGAGACTTTAAAGTCTTCAGATGAAGTAAAGGAAAAAAATGAAGATAAAAAGGAAGAAGGAGTTACAGAAGAAAAAACAAAGATAAGTGAAAAATTCTCTTTTATAACAAAGAATAGTTCATTAAAAAAGATATTAATAATTGTTTTAGCAGTTATTGTTCTATTAATAGGTGTAAGAGCAGTATTTAATAAATTTGCTAAAAATGATAATATTTCAGGAGTAAAGAAAGTTTTAAGTGCAAAATATACAAGTGTATCATGCATAAACTCATCTTGTGATGGATTTATTGTTATTGATGGAGATAAATTAAGTAAATATAAAGTTTATTTATATAATTCAGATGGTAAAAAAATAGCAAATTATAAAGTTAATTATAATAAAGATGATAAAACAACTGAGGTTCCAGTTTCTATTGGAAGTGATTATTATATATCAACAACAGTTAATGCTACTAACCTAAAAGTTTCAAAATATTCTATTAAAAATAAAAGAGGAAAAGCAGTATTTGAAACAAGTAATCCTCTTTCAATAATTAATGATAATTTAATTGCTATGAAAGAAAAAAATAGTTATAGTATATTAAATAAAAAAGGAAAAACAATTTACAATAACATAGCGGATATTGATGAATATCTAAACGGTAAATATATTGCTGTAAAAATAAATGATACATATTCTATTCTTGATTCAAAGGGAGAAAAAGTATTAACAAACTATAGTATTAGTAAAGTTGTAACTGATGAAAATGATAAAGAATTATATGCAATAGTAAAAAATACAGTAGATGATGTATATAATTATTATAGTTTTTCAAAAGGTGAAATAATTGGTGATAGTTTTATTAGTTATAGAACTGGTGAAAATGATTATGAATTAATAATAACTAAAAAAGAAAATGATAATAATGTTAAGTATACACTTTCAAAAAATGGAAAACAAACAAAGGCAAAAGATACAGATCAAATTGCTAAAAAAATAAAAGAACAAATTGATACTAATAAATATACATTATATTCAGATAGTATTTATGATGAAAATCAAAAGAATGTATTAGTTACTAATACAGAAGAAAAATCAGTTGGTGTATTAAATATAAAAAGTAAAGATTACAAAGCAATATATGCTTATAAACAAAACAAAACATATTTTTATTCAACAGTATTAGATATAGATAGTAACGATAAAAATAATGCAATTTTAAAAATATCTTGTTCAGAATCATCTTGTGATGAAAAGAAAACAGTTATATACGATATGAAAAATAATAAGTCATTGTATAAATCTGAAGGTATCATTGTTTCTGATTATAAAGAATATGAAGGTGGATATAAGGTAATTGATTTTAGTTCTGATAAAAGTAACAAATATGGAAGCAAAAATGTAGTTTTTGATAAAAATAATAAAGAGTTAGAAGTATCAGAAAATGATATAACAATAATAGATAAAAAACTTATTATTGGAAAAGAATCAAGTTATTCAATGTCATTATATTCTGTAAAAAATAATAAAATGATTAGTAATAAAAAAGTTAAAAGAGTTGAAATTAATGATAAAGTAGTTTATAAATATACAGATTCAAGTGATAATACAATCATATTAGATTCTAAATGTAATGAAGTTATTAAAGTATCCGATAGTGATTATATAACATTAAATAAAGATCATTATGTCTATGTAAAAGATAATGTATTATATACATATAACATAACAAAAGAAAAAACATATAAATATAAATTAAAAGATAATGAAAAATTAAATGCTGCATCAGGAAGTGTTATTAGTCCATATAGAAATGCAATATTTATAAATAATAGTTCTGATAAATATATAAAAGTAATTAACTTTAAAGGTAATCAAATAAAGAAAATTAAAAATCTTGAAATATCATCAGTTGAATTAAATAAAGATAATGATAAAGCATTTATAATTGTTAAGAAAAATACAAATGAAGGAAGTTTATACGGACTTTATGTTGCTGAATAGGAACCAAAAAAGGTTCCTTTTTTTTGACAAAATACAAATAATCTGGTAATATACTTCATGCGTTAAAAGGAGTTGGTAATGATGGAATCATTTATTAATACAGATACAATTACAGATGATGAAGAATTATTAGAGGCATTAAAACATAATAATAAAGTTTCATTTTCTATGAAACAAGAAATAAAAGAAATAGAAAAACTAGATGAAGCAAATAAAAATATGACGTTCAAAAAAGAAAAACAACGTTTTGAAGAAAATGATGAATATGATGAAGTTTTAGATGAAGATATGGATTATTTATATTATTATGAGCCAATTAAAGAAATTAGAGAAGATATAAGTATAACTGAATTAGAAAAGATAATAAAAGAAAATTTACCAAGTAAAAATAATCCTAATTGTTTTAAAATAATATCACGTATGATGGCTGAAATTCTTAAAGAAATAATGGAATATGAAGAAATTAAATCAGATTCTATTGGAGAAGAAGAAATAATAGAAGAAACTCAAAAGCTAATAGACTTAGACAAAAGAAAAATTAATTTTATAAGAAATGCAGAAGAAAAATCAAAAAATGAAGATGAAGTAAAAGAAAATAATTTATATTTTTTAAAAACAACAAGTGGAAATATTTATTGTTTAAATGATTTGGATAAGATAAAAAATGAGTATTATGAAGGATTTGAAGAATTATTTAAATCTATTAAAGATGGAACATTTAAAGGAGCAAAAAGGTTAAATTCAAATAATAACAAAACGTCATCACTTTCAGAAGTAAGGGGATTTAAAACTAGAGTATTATTTGATAAGTTAGATGAAAATACTTATATTATAATAATGTGTGCGGTAAAGAAATGTGATTATGATAATGGTTATAAAAAATCTCTTGAAACTAGGAGTCTAACATATAGAGCTATGAAACCAAAATTAATAAGCCAAAAGGATTCTAAAGAATATAAAGATGAAAATAAGGATATTGAGAAGAAGCTTTTCTTAAAACTTGAGGATAGAAGGGGATAATTATGGAAAAAAAAGAATTAATTTTTAAGATTAAAAGAAAAATTATGGAATATGAATCAAAAATGAATTCTTATAAAAAAACAGAACTTGAATATTTAGAAAATATACCTTCAATATATGATTATATGGTTAGTCTTAATGAATTTAAAAAAATTGATTTAATATATGCAGGAATTATTTTGGGTGATGAATATGATGATTTTGAGTTCATTAATAGTTTGCCAGATGATTTGATAAAAAGTATTAATGAGTTTGATTTTGATAAATTTGAAGTTATTTATCTTCTTGAAGATAACGATTTAAAAGAAAAAATTGAAAAGTTTAGTGAACAATATAGTAGTGATAGCGTAGAGAATATTAAAAAAGTATGCAAAATGCTAAGACTAATAAATAAAGAAGATTTTATGATAATATCAGATTTCTTTAGATGTACGGGATTTACAATTGGAATGAAAAGAGTATATTCTATGAATGATTGTTCAGAAAAAAATTTAAAAGAAGAAAGAGATATTTTATTAGAAGTAAATAGTTTCCCAGAATTTTTTGATAGAATAGAAACAAAGAAAAAAGAAATAAAACTAGAAAATAAAAGATTGAATAAATTATATAGTGATAGAATAACAAAATTAAATAGACTTATTAATAATTTAGAAAAAGGTAAAAATGGAGAAGAAATAACAAATATTGATGAATTATTAGATTATGCGGGTGAAGAATTTAGACATGATATTTTAATTTATATAAAAGAAAATAATAAAACATATAATGAAAAATTAGAAAGAAAATATTTAAATTTAAAGAAAAATTCAATATCTAAATTTATAAATATATTTGGAAAGAATAATATTGATTTTATGTTATTTAATGATGCAGAAAAGAAAATTATTATGTCACGTGGTTATGATTCCGTAGAAAAAATAATTAAATTTTTAAATAAAATAGATTATAAGTTTAAAAATGAAATTTTATTAATTATTGCTGGAACAAATAATGATATAATATCTAAGATAGAAGAATTTATAAAAAAAGATTATATTAATAGTGAGTTTGTAAGAAATAATATTAATGTATTATTGCCATCAAATGATTTAGATGAGGTATCATATAATCTATTAATTAAAAATATGAATTTACTATTAGATAAAGGTATAAATATTAAAGGCCTTGATTCTGATGGGATGAATTTTTATGTATCAAGTACAAAATTAATAGAAGATAATTTATCTACTATAGAAGAATCAAAAGTAAATATTAAAACAAGAAATTTAAAAAATTATAATTTCTTAGGTGAAGAAGATTTAAAGAGTAAAATTAATAGTTTAAAAGAACTTGGAGTAAGTATAAATAGTAATATTGAAGTACTAAATAGTGATATAAATATTATCAAAAGAATAAAATTATGTAATAGTTTAGGTATATCTATTTATGATGAAAATAACAAAATAAAAAAAGATATATTAAATAAAGATTTATTTTTTGTTCCAGATTCAAAAATTGATGAATATGTAAATGAAAGGACTTTAGTTTTAAATTAAAGTCTTTTTAAGTAAATGGATTAAACTTTTCCTTGCTTTTATTTGTATTATAAAGTAAAATAGAGGTGTTGTAAAAAAATAAGTGTGGTGAAAAATATGTTACAAGTAAATAATTTAAGTTTAAAATTTAATACAAGAGTTTTATTTGAAAATGTTAATTTAAAATTTGAAAAAGGAAACTGTTATGGTGTAATAGGTGCAAATGGTGCGGGTAAATCTACATTCTTAAAAGTACTTAGTGGAGAAATAGAATCAACAACAGGTTCTATTGTTATGTCTAAAGGTGAAAGAATGTCAGTATTAAAACAAGATCATAATGCTTATGATGAATATAAAGTACTTGATACAGTAATAATGGGTAATACAAAACTTTATAGCATAATGAAAGAAAAAGATGCATTATATTCAAAAGAAGATTTTACAGAATCTGATGGTATAAAAGCAGGTGAGTTAGAAGCAGAATTTGCGGATCTTAATGGATGGAATGCTGAAAGTGATGCCGCTATACTTTTAAGTGGACTTGGGATAGATGTTAGTTATCATGAAAAATTAATGAAAGATTTAAGTGGTGCAGAAAAAGTAAAAGTGTTACTAGCATCTGCTCTTTTTGGTGATCCTGATATCCTAATACTTGATGAACCAACAAACTACCTTGATATAGAAGCAAAAGTATGGCTTGAAGAATTTTTACTTAACTTTGATAATACAGTAATAGTAGTATCACATGATAGACACTTCTTAAATAAAGTATGTACACATATGCTTGATATAGATTATGGTAAGATTACATTATTTATTGGTAACTATGACTTTTGGTATGAATCAAGTCAGTTAATATTAAAACAAATGAAAGATTCAAATAAAAAGAAAGAAGAAAAAATAAAGGAATTAAAAGACTTTATCGCAAGATTCTCTGCAAATGCATCAAAAAGTAAACAAGCAACAAGTAGAAAAAAATCATTAGAAAAGATTGAACTTGAAGAAATGAAAGCGTCTTCTAGAAGATATCCATATATAAATTTTGAAGTAGAAAGACCTCTTGGAAAAGATGTACTTGAGTTAAAAGGAATAAGCAAAACTATTGATGGAGAAGTAGTACTTAAAAATATGAACTTAACTATTAATACAAATGATAAAGTAGGTTTTGTTGGAACTAATGAACTTGCAATAACAACACTTTTTAAAATAATAACTGGTGAATTAGAACCAGATTCTGGTGAAGTAAAATGGGGAACAACAGTAAAATATGATTATTTTCCTAAAAATCATGATAAGTTCTTTGATAATAATTATGATTTAATTGACTGGTTAAGACAATATTCAAAAGAACAAGAAGAACCATTTATTAGAGGATTCTTAGGTAGAATGTTATTTTCTGGTGATGAGGCACTAAAGAAAGTGAAAGTATTATCAGGTGGAGAAAAAGTAAGATGTATGATGAGTAAACTTATGCTTAGTGGAGCAAATGTTCTTGTTATGGATGATCCAACTAACCATTTAGATATTGAGTCAATAACATCACTTAATAAAGGTATGGAAAACTTTAAGGGAGCACTTTTATTCTCATCACATGACCATGAACTTTTATCGACAGTTGCAAATAGAATTATAGAATTTAAAGAAGATGGAAAATATGTTGATAAAATGATGAATTATGATGAATATTTAGAATCTGTTAAGTAGGTGAATTATGGAAAGAGAAAACTTATTTAATCTTTATGTAGAAGCATATTTTGGAGTAAGAGAAATGGATGAATATGATTTAAAAGAATATGTCCTTAAAGATATTGAAAACTATATAAAAGATTTTGTATATACAAATGATATAGATATAAATTATGCCAAAGAAAATGCTGAAAGAATAAAAGATGAAGTAAATATAAAAACTAAATTACAATCTAGTTTAATACTCTTAAATAAAATGAATGCACCAGAAGAACTTATATTACTTGTTAGAAAAAAGATAAAAGAATTAAATGATTAAAAAAGAAAATTAAATTTTTCTTTTTTTGTATATTGACTAAAAGATTTCAATGATATATCATATAAAGTCAAGAGGTGGAAATATATGAAAATAGAAATGATGGAGTTTTTATCGGATAAAATAACAGATATAAATTTATTAAAAAAGTTAATATTAGCTTTAGATAAAATGTCTTCAAACAATTTAAAGAGATTTCTTGATGAATTAAAAAGGTCTGATTATAACGAATATATGTGCAAAATGATGATTGATTTAAATGAAGGAAAAGAAATAACAAAAGAACAAAAGAATATAATAGAAAAATTAAAAAATTATGATTATAATGAAAATGTATACAATATAGCTATAAATAATGATGTACTAAAGTCGAAAACGATAGAAGAAAAAATAAAATTAATAGAAGAATTAAAAAAATGCAATTATAGTTATACTGCATATGACATAGCAGTTGATGAAGATGTATTAGAAACAAGAACAACAGAAGAACAAATAAGGTTAATGGAAGAATTAGAAAAATGTGATTATAATTCTGCTACATATCGCATCGCAATGTATAGTGATGTATTAGAAACAAGAACAACAGAAGAACAAATAAAACTAATGGAAGAATTAAAGAATCGTTATTATAATGAAGATGCCTGTGATATAGCTACAGATGAAAATGTATTAAGCACAAGAACAGTAGAAGAACAAATAAAACTAATGGAAGAACTAGAGAATTGTGATCCTTTTGAAGATGTACTTGATATAGCTTTAGATAATAATATATTAAGAAAAAGAACAAATGAAGAACAAATAAGATTAATGGAAGAGTATAAAAAATGTGATTATGATAAAAAAGTATATATAATAGTTAGAGATACATATGTATTGAACGAAAGAACAACAGATGAACAAATAAGATTGATTGAAGCAATAAAAAGATATGATTATAATTTGTGCGCATTTAAAATAGCTACAGATGAAAATGTATTAAGTACAAAAACATTAGAAGAACAAATAAAATTAATGGAAGAACTAAAAAATTGTGATTATAATAAAAATGTGCTTGATACAGCTATAGACAGAGATGTGTTGAGAAAAAAATCATTAGAAAAACAAATAAAGTTAATGAAAAAGATTTATCTAGAAGAATTAGAAAAGCAAAAGACAGCAATACATAGTGAAAATATGAGAAAAATTTCAGATGTAACAGAATTTAAAATGTATTCAAATGAATTAAAGCAAGAATTAGGAAAAGATACGGATGTAAAGTCAGATACTGTTGTACTTAAATTTACTCCAGATAAAAATAAGGAAAGAAAAGAAAATTAAATTTTTCTTTCTTTTTTCTTTATGGAAACTAAAAAAATTGATATAATGAATATGGAAGTAAGGGTGGTAATAATGGATAGTAAATTAGAATTATTTTTAAATAAAATAAATTTACCAAAAGAAGAATATAATTATTTTAATGAAGGTAAAATTTTAAAAATAAAATCAACAAAAGATAAATTAAATTGGGATTTTATAATTGAAACTAAAGAATTATTACCAATAAAAATCTTAGAATATTTAGATGAAAACATAAAAAAGGGTTTTCCTAATTTAAATACAGTAACATATGAAATAGTACCTAAAACAGTTAATAAGTCATTAATAAATAGTTATTTTAATTATATAATTAATAAACTATCTTTAGGTAAAGCAGTTTCAATGATTTTTTATGGAAAAGAAATAAAGGCTACTACTAATGGAATGGTTATAACAGCATCAAATAAAGCAGAAGAAAATATGATAAATAGTAGATTAAATGAAATAATTAATACATATCATAAAATTGGTTTTGGGAGTCTAAATTTAAAAATAGAATTATTAGATGGCGGAAATGAATTAAAAGAAGAAATAAAAAAAGAATTAGAAGAAGAAGTAAAAGAAGCAAGCAAAGAAGCTACTGAATTTTTAAACAAACCAAAAGAAAAACCAAGAGAAAGAATGCAGATGGTATCTACTAAGAAAGATCCAGAAAGTAGTGCGATTATAGGATTTGAAAATATGAGTGATCCAGTTTCTGTACAAACTATAACTGGTGAAATGAATGATGTAACTATTGAAGGATACATATTTGGTAAAGAATTATTTGAGTCAACAAAAAGTGTATTTAAGATTATAACTTTAAAAGTATCAGATTTATCAGATAGTATTTTAGTAAAAATATTCTTTAGAAATGAAGAAGATTTTAACAGAGTAAATGGTGAACTAAATGAAAATTCTTGGTATAAAATAAATGGTAGAGTATCATTTGATACATTCGCAAATGATTATGTGTTAAGTGCTAGAAATATTGTTCCTATTGAAAGTAAATTTAAAGAAGAAAAAGATACTGAAGAAGAAAAAAGAGTAGAACTGCATGCTCATACTATTATGAGTCAAATGGATGGAGTAGTTTCAGTAGAAGACTTAATAAAACAAGCAAAAAAATGGGGACATAGAGGAATAGCTGTTACAGACCATGATGGAGTACAAGCATTCCCAAATGCATTTAACTTAGTAAGAGGAATGAATAAAGATTTAAAAGAAGGCGAAGAACCTTTTAAAGTAATATATGGTTGCGAACTTGTTATGGTTGATGACAATATTGATATTGTAATAAGACCAACAGATGAAGGAATATTAGATGCAACATATGTAGTATTCGACCTTGAAACAACAGGTTTTAATGCCGGTGGTGCAGACTCAATTATTGAAATAGGTGCGACTAAAATAAGAAATGGTGAAATACTAGATTCATTTGATGAACTTATTGATCCAAAAAGAAAATTACCACAAAAGATAATTGATGTAACGCATATTACTGATGATATGCTTGTAGGTAAGATGAATGAAGAAAAAGGCGTAAAGAAATTTATTGAATGGATAGGTGGAGAAAATGTTCCTATGGTTGCTCACAATGCAAAATTCGACGTATCATTCATTGAAATGGCATATAAAAAATATGATTTAGGTGAATTTAAAAATCCAGTAATAGATACACTTGAACTTTCTCGTGCACTTGATAATACAGAAGCAAGACATAGTTTATCAGCAATTACAAAAAGATATGGAGTTGTATTTGATGAAGATGCACACCATAGAGCAAACTATGATGCTGAAGGAACAGCATTAGTACTTCATAAAATGCTTAAAAAAATGTATGATCAAAACTTTAGAAAAATAAGTGAATTAAATAACTTAGTACCAAAAGATGAAATACATAAATATGGTAAAACACATGATATAAATATACTTACATTAACAAGAGAAGGATTAAAAAATTTATTTACAATCGTTTCTTATGCAAATACTAAATATTTATATAAAACCCCTAGAATACTTAGAAGTGAAATAGAAAAATATAGAAAAGGTTTATTAATAGGTAGTGGATGCTATCAAAGTGAAGTTTTTACTAGTGCAAGTACAAAAAGTGATGAAGAACTTGCTAATATAATTAAATTTTATGATTATGTTGAAGTACAACCAGTAGATGAATATTGTCATTTAGTACCATCTGTATTTGAAAATGAAGCACAACTTATTCAAAATATAGAAAAAATAGTTAGAGTTACTGAAGAAGCAGGTAAGATGATTGTCGCAACAGGAGATGTACACCACTTAAAGAAAGAAGATAAGATTTATAGAGAAATAATCATAAATCAAAATGTTCCAGGTAGAGGAAGACATCCACTTATTAGAAATAGTAAAGGTGGACAAATACCATCACAACATTTTAGAACAACAAATGAAATGCTTGAAAATTTTGAATTCTTAGGTAAAGAAAAAGCAAAAGAATTAGTAATAACAAATCCAAATAAAATACTTGATATGACAGAAGTATTTGATGTAATAATTCAAACAGGAGGAGTACCTTTTTCACCAAGAGTAAAAGCAGATGATGGTAAAACTTATCTTGATTGTCCTAGAGTAGTTACAGACCTTGTATATGAAAAAGCAAATGATTGGTATGGTGATCCACTTCCATACAATATTGAATCAAGACTAGGTACAGAACTTTATGGTGATATAGTTTTAACAAGTGTAAAATATTATCTTGATAAAAGTTTAAGTGATGAAGAAAAAGAAATTGAATCATTTAAACAATTACATGATGTTATTGTAAAAGGTTCGGATGCTGTTAAAGACTTAGTTAGAAAGTATTTAGTAGATACTAGTGAAGAAGAATTAACCGGTGATGAACTAGAAAAGAAACTAAAGAAAAGCCTAGGTGGAGTAATAGGTGCTGGATTCGATCCTATTTACTTGATTGCACAAAGACTAGTTAAAAAATCAAATAATGATGGCTTCTTAGTTGGTTCAAGAGGATCTGTTGGATCTAGTTTCGTCGCAACAATGATGGGAATAACAGAAGTAAATCCACTTGCGGCTCACTATAGATGTCCAAAATGTAAACATAGTATATTTGAAGAAGATGGAAAAGCATTAGGTGCGACTTATTCAAGTGGTTTTGATTTACCCAATAAAAATTGTCCAAAATGTGGTACTTTGATGCTTAAAGATGGGCAAGATATTCCATTTGCTACATTCCTTGGATTTAATGCAGATAAAGTTCCAGATATAGATCTTAACTTCTCAGATTTAAACCAAGCAGCAATCCACGAATATACAAAGGTATTATTTGGTGTTGATAATGTTTATAGAGCAGGAACAATAGGTACTGTCGCAGAAAAAACTGCATATGGTTATACAAAAGGATTCTTTGAAGACAAAGGCATAGAAAAAAGATCAATAGAAATAGAAAGACTTTCAAAAGGATGTACAGGTGTTAAAAGAACTACAGGACAACATCCAGGTGGAATAGTAGTTATACCAGATTACATGGATGTATTTGATTTTACACCATTCCAGTTTCCAGCAGATGATCCAAATTCTGCATGGAGAACAACACACTTTGATTATCATAAAATTGAAGATGATGTATTAAAATTAGATATATTAGGTCACTCAGATCCAACACAACTTCGTATGATACAAGATATGACAGGAACAGATGTTACAGAAGTTCCACTAGATGATAAAGAAACAATGGGAATATTCTTGTCGCCTGCGCCACTTGGTGTAACATCTGATCAAATAATGTGTAATACAGGTACTCTTGGTATACCAGAATTTGGTACAAAATTTACAGTACAAATGGTTGAAGATACTAAACCAAAAACATTTGCCGAATTAATTAAAATATCTGGTTTATCACATGGTACTGATGTTTGGCTGGGTAATGCACAAGATTTAATAAAAAATAATATTGTACCATTCTCTGAAGTAATAGGATGTCGTGATGATATAATGGTATATCTAATGTATAATGGCCTTAAACCTATTACTGCATTTAAAATAATGGAATTTGTAAGAAAAGGTAGAGCAAGTAAACCAAAAGATCATGATCAATGGGTTGAATATGAACAAATATTAAAAGATGCTGGAATAAAAGATTGGTTTATTGAATCATGTCATAAAATAAAATACATGTTCCCAAAAGCCCATGCCGCAGCATATGTAACAAGTGCATTTAGAGTTGCTTGGTATAAAGTTCATATGCCAGTATATTACTATGCATCTTGGCTTTCATGTAAAGCAACAGATGTTGATATTATTTCTATGATAAAAGGTTATGACGCTATTAAAGATAAACTTACAGAAATAACTAATAAAGGAAGAGATGCATCTAATAAAGAATTAGGTACATATGAATCACTTCATTTATGTTTAGAAGCAGCAGCTAGAGGTATAAAATTCTTAAATGTTGATTTATATAAGAGTGCTGCGACTACTTTTGGAGCAGCTAGTGAAACAGAAGTAATTCCTCCATTTAATGCAATTGAAGGACTTGGTGATACAGTTGCTAATAATATAGTTGAAGAAAGAGAAAAAGGTCCATTTATATCAATTGAGGAATTCCAGATAAGATGTAAAGTATCAGGTACTTTAATAGATAAAATGAGATTAATGGGTATATTTGGTGATATGCCTGAAACAAGTCAGCTTAGTTTATTTTAAAAAAATTGGATGATTAAGTTCAATTTTTTTGTGTTTATATGAAATATAAATCAAAATAATAAACAATTTATTATTGACATTTATATATTTTATGATAATATATTTGTTAAAAAAAGGAGTGAAAAAAGTATGATTGGAGTTAATGATATTTTAAAGAAAGTTATTTTTAGAGAGCCATTAACTGAAGAAGAGAGATTTAAAATATTGCGTTCAAAAAGAATTGATCCAAAAGTAGTAGAATATTTAATGGAAAAATTAAATAATTTATATATTGAGGTTTTAGGTAAGTATAAAGGTTCATTATTTGAATTAATGAAAAATGAAAAACTAGAAGGGTGGTGCTGGCAGACTACAGAATCCGCAATAGTATTTTTAAATGATGATGATTATATTGAAAGAGGAAATTTAAAATTTGATGAAAGAACAAAAGAATATTATCATTCATGGATATGTTTTAATTTTGATAATGAAGAATATGTTTTAGATCCATGCTTAAATCTTTTATGTAAAAAAAGTGATTATTCAAAAATATTTGAAGTTAATGTAAAAGGAAGAGTGTCTGCTAAAGATGTAAAGGAAGAATTAATAAGACAAATAACTACTCCAAAAAAGGAGGATAATTCTAGAGCACATAAAAGTTTTGAAAGATTTTTAAAACGTCAACTTGGTGATTCTTATGAAAAATATAACGAAAAGAAGCAAAATGAGGTAATTGTTCATGGCCCTGAGAATGTAAATACACCATTATATAGAAATGGTGCAGGTTATAAAACAGAAATAGAAAATGAAAAAATAAAAAAACTAACAGTTCATTATTACTATTGTGATTGTTAATATCTATAAATAAAAATCTATTTATATAAAAAGTAACAAAAAATACACAATTTTTTAAATTCTGCATATTTTTTATTAAAATTATATTGGTGGTAAAATGTTATATTTTAGAAATAAATTAGATAAGAAAAATATTCTACTTATCACTTAATAAAGATATAAGAAATTATTTAAAGTGGATAAATTCATTAAAAATCTAATAAAAAATCTTAATATTATACTTAATAATATTTTTAAATAGAATATGTAAATTACTTTAAATCTATGAAAACAACCTAGATTTAATATATATCTTGTTATTGATTTTATATTTGAAAATTTAAATGTATTTGCAAAAATAAAATATTGTGTTATAATATTTTTAGTTTAAAAGTTGTGATGAGGAAGTAGTAATATAATTAATATTTTTTTAGAGAGTTAGCGTATGGTGGGAAGCTAATAAAATATATTATATGAATTCACCCTCTGAATGTATAATGAAAAGTTATAACGTTTATCTAGCGTTAATAGATTAAAGAGCATAGAAATATCTATGAAGTAAGGTGGTACCGCGAAAAATCGTCCTTACATCATAGGTATTTTTTTTGGAGGTAAATATGAAAAAGAGGTTTATATTTGATCTTGATGGAACACTTCTTCATGGTGATTATATCTCAGAGAGGGATTATTTTAGAAGTGTACTAAATAAAGAAGACGCAGAAAAATTTCTTTTGTTGTACTTTGAAAAATTATGTGAATATGAAAGTCTTCATCAAAAGTACGATTATAGTAGTTTAAGCAAATTTTTAAGTGAAAAAACAGGTGTAAATATTACAAGTGAAATTGTAGAAGGTTGGATTAAGGTTAATTCAAAAATGGATGATAAATTACTTGAAGAAACAAAAAGCATGCTTGAATATTTAAAAAGTAAGGACAAAAGTTTAGCAGTACTTACAAACTGGTTTAAAGATGAACAAGAATCTAGACTTAAAAATGCTGGAATATTTGAATTCTTTGATGATGTTTATACGGGTGATACTTTTCTTAAACCAAACAAAGAAAGTTATTTAAATGCATGTGGTAACTTCTGTATAGATGAATGTATAATGATAGGTGACACAATAGAAAAGGATGTAATTGGTCCAAATAAATTTGGAATAGATTCAATTTATTATAATCCTGAAAATAAGGAATATGATAAGAGTAAGATATTAAGTATAAATAGTTTTGATAAGATAAAGGAGATGTTTTAATATGAATAAAGAAGAAAGAGTAAAAAATTTAAAAGAAGAAATTATAGAAAAATTAAAAAAAGTTACAACTTTAAAAGAATTAAATGATTTAAAAATAGAATATTTAAGTAAAAAAGGACCTATTTCAGAACTTTCATCATTAATGAAAGAAATACCAAATGAAGAAAAGAAAGAATTTGGATCACTTTTAAATGATTTAAAAACATTTGTTAATAACTCATTTGATGAATTAAAAGAAAAATTAGAAGAAGAAGCATTAAATAAAAAATTAGAAGAAGAAAAAATAGATATCACTTTAAGTGGAACTTTTATTCCATCAGGAAGTCCATCAATAATAGAAAAAATAGTTGAAGAAACAGAAGAATTCTTTATAGGAATGGGATATGATGTTTTAGAAGGACCTGAAATAGAACTTGATAAATATAACTTTGAAATGCTTAATTTACCAAAAAATCATCCTGCTAGAGATGCACAAGATACATATTATTTAGAAGGAGAAAATATTTTACTTAGAAGCCAAACATCACCAGTTCAAGTAAGAACAATGTTAAAAGGAGAAGGTAAAACTCCAATTAGAATGATATGTCCTGGTAAAACATATAGAAGAGAAGATATAAATGCGACTCATGAACAAGAATTTACTCAAATTGAAGGACTTGTAATTGATAAAAATATATCACTTAGTGATTTAAAAGGAACATTTGATGCATTTATAAAAAATATGTTTGGAGAAGGAGTAGAAGCAAGATTTAGACCAAGTTATTATCCATTTACAGAACCATCAGTAGAGATGGATATGAGTTGTATATATTGTGATGGAAGTGGTTGCTCAATGTGTAAACCAAAAGGATGGATAACTATTTGTGGTGGAGGAATGGTTCATCCTAATGTATTAAAAGCATGTGGTTATGATCCAAATGAATGGCAAGGATTTGCATTTGGTATGGCTGCTGAAAGAATATCAATGCTTAAATATGGTATTACTGATATGAGAGTATGTCATGAAAATGATTTAAGAGAAACAAGAAATTTTGATAGAAAGGAGATTAGATAACTATGATAAGTATGAACTGGGTAAAAGATTATATTGATATAGAAAATGAGAATCTTGATGAACTAGCAGATAAAGTAACAAAAGCAGGTATAAATGTTGAACATGTAATATCTAATCATATTGATAATTTAGTTGTAGGAAAAGTATTATCATGCGTTCCTCATCCTGATTCAGATCATATGCATGTATGTATGGTAGATGTTGGAAAAGAAACTATTCAAATAGTATGTGGTGCGCCAAATGTAAAAGAAGGAATAAAAGTAATAGTTGCACTTCCAGGAGCTACACTTCCAGGTAATTTTACTATTTCAAAAAGTAAAAAAAGAGGTGTTGACTCAAATGGTATGATATGTGCTTTATCAGAAATAGGATTAGAAGAAGACACGGAAGAAAACTATAAAAAAGGTATATATGTATTTGATGATAATGCACCTATTGGAGTAGATGCTTTAGAATATATGGGCTCATGTGATACTTTATACGATTTAGATATACATAAACACAAAAATAATGATTGCTTTTATCATATAGGATTTGCTTATGAAATAGGAGCAATCTTAGGAAAAAAAGTAAACTTACCAGATGATAGTTACGAAGAAATAAGTGATTCAGTTAAAAATCATTTTAACTTAAAAGTAGATACAGAAAATTGTACATATTATAAAGCTAAAATGGTAACAGATTTAAAAATAGGTGAATCTCCTAAATTTATTCAAAATAGATTAATATCCGCAGGCATGAGACCAATAAATAATATAGTTGATATTTCAAACTATGTAATGCTTGAATATGGTCAACCACTTCATTTCTTTGACAAAAATAAACTAGGTAATGAAATACTTGTTAGAATGGCAAATGATAATGAAGAAGTAGTGACTTTAGATAAAAAAGAAAGAACATTAAGTTCTGATGATATTGTAATAACAGATGGAAAAAGAGTAGTCGCAGTTGCGGGAGTAATGGGCGCACTTAATACTGATGTTGATGAAAATACAAAAGAAGTATTAATAGAAAGTGCTATATTTAATCCTACTAATATAAGAAAAACAGAAAAAAGATTAAATCTAAGAAGTGAAGCATCTATGAGATATGAAAAGGGATTAAATTATGAATATACTATAAAAGCACTAGATAGAGCATGTCATTTACTTGAAAAATATGCAGGTGGTAAAGTATTAAGTGATTATGTACTTTATGATAATGAAGATAAAAAAGAGAAAAAAATAACATTTAAAACAGAAAAAGTAAATTCGTTACTTGGTATTAAACTTACTGATAAGGATATTGAAGATCAATTAGATAAATTAGATTTTAAATATACTTTAGATGGCGATACTTTTGAAGTAACTATTCCAAGAAGAAGATTAGATATAGAAAATAATGTTAATGATATAGTTGAAGAAATTGGTAGATTATATGGATATCATAATTTAAAAAATACACTTCCAGTATTACCTACAAAAGAAGGAAAATATGAAGAAGTAATAGCATTTAGAAAAAATATCAGCAAAAGAATGAGAAGTTTAGGATTAAATGAAGTTAGAACTTATACATTAGTTGATAAAAAAACATCTGATTTATTCTCTAAAGATAAAAAGGTAATAGAAGTACCTAATCCAATGAGTCAAGATAGATCAGTACTTAGAAAGTCAATGATACCGTCTTTAATAGATGTAATTAAATATAATAAATCTAGAGGACTTAAAGATATTAATATTTATGAAACAAGTAAAGTATTCTTCGATGATTTTAAAGAAGAAAATTATTTAGGTGTTGCATTATATGGAAATTATATAAGTACATCTTGGAATAATTCAAAAATAAAAACTGATTTTTATGTAATAAAAGGTATTGTAGAAAATTTACTTGATTATTTAGGTCTTAAAAATAGATATTCATTTGTAATTAGTACTGAAGAAAATTTACATCCTGGAATAAGTGCAGATATTATTTTAGATAGACAAAAAGTTGGATTTATTGGAAGAGTTCATCCAAAACTAGAAAAAGATGAAATATATGTACTTGAATTATCAATAGATAAATTAAATGTAAAAACTAAACCAATTAAATTTAAACCAGCATCAAAATTACCAAGTATAACAAAAGATTTAGCATTTATAGTTGATAAAAATGTAACAAGTGAAGAAGTAGAAAAATTAATTAAAAAGTCAGGTTCAAGAATGCTTACTAATATTGAAGTATTTGATGTTTATACAGGTGAAAATGTTGATAAAGATAAAAAATCAATCGCATATAAATTAACATTCTCTGATATGGATAAGACATTAACTGATGAAGAAGTTATGAATATATTTAATAAAATAATAGATGATGTAACTAGTAAAATGGATGCTAAACTTAGAAATATGTAGTATAAATTTGACTTTTTTTAGTATTTGAGTATAATATGGTTAAATTTCAAGGAGGAAAATTATAATGAATGTAAAAGCTAAAAAAAATAATCATTTTTTGAATCTTTTAGAGGATAGAAAACTCGCAGAGCAATATTTCTCTGGTAAAAATATGACTGAATTTAATTCTCTACAACTAATAAAATTACAAAAAAATTGTAAAATGATAAAGACAAAATATAGTCAAAAATTATGGCTACTATCTATTTATTCATTTTTAGGTTTAGAAAATTATGATTTAGCTTTAAAAACAGAGCATGAACATAAAAAAATGATGAGTAGTATTCGTGACTTAGATGTTTTTGAATCAAATTTGTCATATTTACTTATATCTGGTATTATTAGTTATGAACAATGTAAACAATTAGGATTTGATAGCGATTATATTGAGAATTTGTTAGAAAAATATAAAAAAATAGCAGATAATTCTTATATAGAATACGATTATGATGAACAAAGAGGAACAACATCAGAGATAAACGAGTATGGTAAAGCACTTATTTTACCATATACACCAATTGAAGTAAGACGTAAAATTCAAAAATAATATAGTGGTTTTACATTATATAAAAATTAAAAATGTCAGTAAAAGATAAAATAATTAGAAAGTGCAAAATAAATTTGTACTTTTTTTAGTTGTTATAATTATTCATTTTTTAATTTTTTTCGTATTATATAATCGAAAGGAGCGAAATTATGGATAATTGTGAAGAGCAAAGAATATTAGATATGATTAATAAAAATAAGAAATGTTGTAGACCATGTTTTGGTCCAACAGGTCCAACAGGAGCAACAGGTCCCGCAGGAGGTCCAACGGGTCCAACAGGTCCAACAGGTCCACAAGGAATACAAGGAGTACAAGGTCCAACAGGACCAACAGGTCCACAGGGAATACAAGGACTACAGGGTACTCAAGGGCTTCAGGGAGTACAAGGTCCAACAGGACCAACAGGCCCACAGGGAATACAAGGACTACAAGGTACTCAAGGACTTCAAGGAGAACAAGGTCCAACAGGACCAACTGCTCCATAAAAAGATTTCTTGTAATTTTCTCTTAAATAAAAAAACTGTATGAAATTATTTCATTACAGTTCTTTTATAAAAATTATTTACTATTCAAATTATTTAGTACTTGATCAATATATTCATCTGTTAAATTTAATTCTTCATTAACAAGTCCTATTAATGGAGCAATTCCATCATCATAATGGAAGTCTGAACCTACTGTTGTAAATAAATTATGGTCATCAGCAAATTTAATCCATTTTGCAGTATCATTAATCTTTTTATTGTTATCACTTCTATGAATATAGATATAATTAGCTTCAATACCATCAGCTTTCATTTCATTAACCAAATTTAGCATATCATCTTCTGTAGTTCCGTCTTCATATGTGTATGCGACAGGATGAGCTAAAACTACTTTTCCTCCAGCTGATCTTATCATTTCTGCTGCTAAAACAGGTGTTGCAGTTTCTTTTTTTACATAAGCTGGACATCCTTCATTCATTATTGTTTCTATATATTCGCCTCTATTTGGAATATAACCGAATTTTTCTTTTAGAAGTTTTTCATTTTCAGGATTATCAACTACATTTGACGCAATATGTGCTTTTGTAACAGCATCAACTTTATCAAGACTTTCTACATCAATTACGTAACCTAAATCACTTATCTTTTCTGCTACATTATGTAAATAGTCATGTCTAGCGTTTCTTAGTTTAGATAAACCTTTTCTAAATTCTTCGTTATTTATGTCTATGTTATAACCTAGAACATGAATACCACATTTTTTTGTTTTTGTTGATATTTCAACTGCTGGTATAAGATTAATGTTTCTTTCTTTTGCATAATTAAATAATTCGTCATTATATGCTTCAATAGTATCATGATCTGCTATTGCTATTGTTGAAACTTTATTCTTAACAGCTTCATCTATAACCTCCTTTGGACTTAATTTACCATCTGACTTATTTGTATGAATATGTAAATCTATTTTTTTCTCCATGTTTCCATCCTTTCATTAAATATTTTTTTTAAACTTTTTGATTCAAATCTTCTTTTATTTGCATCTGTTGCAGATGAATAAAGAAATTTGAATAGTTCATCATTAGTAAAATCGCTGCTGACTTTTTTTCTACTATCTACTAACACTTCCATTATATCACAATCACAATTAAATGGAGTAAATGCTGATAAATAATCATAAATAAAATTATAAGCTTCATCATCGTATTGCCATTTTTTTCTATATGATTGAGGATGTATTGGTAAATATGGTGTATTTTCACTAACTGATTCTTTTAGTGTTTTAGGAACATTTTCTATTAAATCTATAAGTGTTTCTTTATCAATTATATGAGCATCAAGTGGTAAGTTTTTATCTGGCATAGTACCTTGTACTATATTTTCACTAATATCTATAATATCTTGCATTGTTCTAATAGGATTTATATCTGATGGATATAAATCAAATGAATCAAATAATTTTGTCATTTCTTCTTTTGTTTGTTCAACATTCTTTTTCTCAGAAACAATCCACATATCAATATCAGGTAATCTATTAATAATTTTTCTAGGTTTTAGTTCATTATCAATTCTTGGACAAGGTTTGCAAATTTGTTTCAAATCAGGTAATGTTTCACCTTGTTCTTCTAAACATTTTCCACATAGCCATATTATTTTATTACTTTCTTTTATTTTTTCTAGCAATTCCTTATTATATCTTAATTGTTCTTCTATTATTGGTAATTTACCTTTTAAATCTGAGTCAAGCGCGTAAAATGGATATCCTGTACCAAAAGTACCATTATAATTAGAAACATATTTAGCCATATTATTAAATTTTTTAATATTCTCTAATATATATAACCTTTTTAAATCTGTATTATTAGTTTCAAATATTGATGATGCTTCTACAGATTTTTGACAGTAATCCATTGAAAATTTTTGCACATTAACACCTCCTATAAATTAATTGATATGATAACATACTTTTATGAATATATCAACTAATTTTGCATAGTCTTTTTTTGTATATATAAATATTATTAAAATAAGGGAGGTAATACTATAGAAAAAAAGAAAAATAAAAAGATTAATTATATATATACAGAAGATTTTAAAACTTTAAAAGAAAACTTATCTAGAAATGAGTTAAAAGACATTTTTAATAGGAAGTTTTATAAAACAATAATGAAAATAGAAAAATCATCTGGGAGGTTATTAAAGTGATAGAAGTACAATATAATTTGTTTAAAGAAGTTTTATTAGAGGTTATTTATGATTAAAAAGATTAAGTCTACGGATTTTGAAAGAATTTTAAGAGTGGCGTTATATTTAAGATTATCAAAGGAAGATTTAGATAAACTTACTCCTGAGGAAAGATCCGAAAGTATTAAAAATCAAGAAATAATGTTAAGAGCATATGCAGAAGATAATGGTTGGAAAATTGTTGGTGTTTATGATGATGAAGATTATTCTGGTTCTGATAGAGATAGACCTAATTTCAATAAAATGATAAAAGAATGTGAAAACGGAAATGTTGATGTAGTTTTAGTTAAAACACAAGCAAGATTTGCAAGAGATATTGAATTAGTTGATAAATATGTTCATAACAAATTTAAAGAGTGGAATGTTAGATTTGTTACTTATATTGAAAGAATTGATAATACTAAATATGAAACTAAAAAAACAAGTCAAATTACTGCTATGAAAGATGAGTGGATGCTTGAAGATACATCAATAAATATTCGTGAAACATTTAAATCAAAAAGAGCAAAAGGACAATTTACGGGTAGTTTTGCTTCTTATGGATATATGAAGGATAAAGAAAATAAAAATCATTTAGTAATTGACTCTGTTGTATCTAATAATATAGTTAGGATATTTGAAGAATATGATAAAGGCTATGGCATGAATAAAATTGCAGAGGGTTTAACTAATGATAATATATTAAGTCCATTAGAATACAAGTTATTTAATGGTATTAATTTGAAATTGCCAATTATAAAAGATTATGTTGATTATGATTCTATAGATAAGGCGGGTACTTTTATTGCACGTGCAACTTATTTAAATGATGAAAGACAGATTTTAAAAAATCTTACAACTATAGAAATATTTTCAGATGATATTTTATTTAATAATAAATTAGATATATCATTAGTTAAAGTTAAAACCGAAAAAATTAATATTTATTATTCAACAAAAAAATTAGATGAATTAAATATAAAGATAGAAAATAATAAATATATTTATGAAAATAATTTTAATTTTGATGACAACACTACTTGGATAAAACTTAATGAAAATGATTGTTTACCAAAAAATACTACTTGTATTGCTACTAACATAAAAGAACTAGATCGTACTCACGAGATATATTATGATTTTGAAATAAAATTAAAGGAAAATAGACGACACTTAAATTATTACTATAATATATATCCTAGTTCAGATAATAAAAATGTTAATTTAAAATACAAAATACGTATTAGAAACAAACATAAATGGAGTACTTCAACAATTAGAAAAATACTAACTGATGAAATTTATATTGGAAATTTAGTTCAATTTAAAACTACTACAGTTAGTTATAAAAATCATACTATTATTTATAATGATAGTGATACTCAAATAAGGGTTGAAAATACTCATGAACCTATAGTAAGTTTAGAACTTTGGAATTCTGTTCAAGAAAAATTATCTAAAAGTAAAAAATCTTGTAAAAATGGGAAAGTACATATATTAGTTAATAAAATTTATTGTGAAAGTTGTCATGGAGTATTTTATAAATGTGGAAAAAATAATAGTACAGGTTATGGTTATTTATGTTGTAGAGATAAGAAAACAGGTTGGTCTAATTGCAGTAATAAAAAATGGATAAGTGAAGAGTTTTTACATAATTATATAATGGATAAAATAAATGCCTTATTAAAAGATTTTTATAGTACAGAAAAACAAATTGAAATTGATAATAATGTAGTAGAAAATGATTTGTTTAAAGAACAAATAAATAATTTAATTAAAGAAAAAAATAATATATGTAAAGAGTTAAAAAATAAAAATTCATATTTTCAGGGTTTATATGAAGATTTAAAAAGAGGTCTTTTAGATGAAAATCAATATATGTCTTTAAGGACAAAATATAAAGAGGATAATAATAAATTAGAAGAAAGATTAAATACTATTGATGGAAATTTATTATCAATAGAAACACAACAAAATAAACTTAAAAATAAAAAAGTTTTATTTAATAAGTATAAACAAATTGATGAATTAAATATTGAGATTATTGATGATTTTATTGATAAAATTGAAATTGGTGAATATAACGAAAATCAAAATAATCGTAATATTCATATAATATGGAATTTTGAAGAATAGACTTTGTTAGAGGAAATTTTTATATGTAGCAACAGGTCCCGCAGGAGCAACAGTTTCACCAACTAATACTTATGGAAGAAAATATGATACTACAGAAAATACAATCACCTTAACACAAAATGTTGCGGCAGATGTACCACTTGGAAGTAATGGACCAGCAAATGGAATAACTTTAGATACACAAAATAAATTAACGATACCAGAAAATGGCGTTTATCAAGTTGATTATTATTTTTATGGTAGTCCAAGTACTAATACAGATGTTACAGTAAGACTTAATCAAAATACAACACCTATTAGTAATACATCAATTACTAAAAGTTTAACAGCAAATGCAGATACAGAATTTTCTGGAAGTACTATAAATTCATTTAATGCAAATGATCAAATAGGTTTATCAATAGAAGCAACAGATGCAGCAACTATATCTCCAGGACCAGATACTAGTGCTTATATTAATATTGTAAGAATAGCTTAAATATAAAGACTCCTCAATTTTGGGGAGTTTTTACATACAAAAAATAATTTTTTTCATAAAATGTATTAAAGGAGTGAATTTATGAATAATTGTGAAGAACAAAGAATATTAGACATGATTAATAAAAATAAAAAATGTTGTAGAACATGTTTTGGTCCAACAGGTCCAAAAGGTGAACAAGGGGAAGTAGGCCCAACAGGACCAATAGGATTATCAGAAACCATAGAAGTAGGAGAAACAAAAACTGGTGATCCAGGAAGTAAAGCAAGTGTTGTAGATAGAGGAGGACCTAATCACATTTTAGATTTTACAATACCAAGTGGTCTTTCAGGATTAAGTAAAATACAAAATGCATATATAATAAAATATAATGATGGAACAGTTGCAACTGGTATAAAAATAGAACCAGATGAAAGAATTCCATTAGATAGAATTGAACTTGATGTTGATAATTTAGTTAATCTAAATAGTGAAGATAATTTAATTAAATTTAACAAAATAGGATATTATAAAATTACTATTATGATAAATGCATCTATAAAAACAACTCCAAATACTTTTAATCCAGATACAGATTTTGTATCATATGGATTTAGACAAACTAATACAGATAATATTTATGTTGGAGCTAGTAAATGGATTTATAATAATGAATATTCTAATGTAATATCTCAGGGAATAGTCGCAATAGATAGTACAGATAATGATTATGAAATAGTTAATATTGGTTCAAAAGAAATATATTTATTATCACCAGATTTAAATAATATAAAATCAAATTCTTATTTTACAAATACACTTGTAAATATAGTAATTGAATATTTAGGAAAGTAGGCATATATATGAAAAAATATAGGGTTTGTGTATATGCAATATGTAAAAATGAAGAAAAATTTGTTGATAGATGGTTTAATTCTATGAAAGAAGCAGATGAAATATATGTACTTGATACAGGATCTACTGATAATTCTATAAAATTATTAAAAGAAAAAGGAGTACATGTAAAACAAAAGAAAATAAAACCATGGAGATTTGATGTAGCAAGAAATATTTCTTTAGATATGGTTCCAAATGATGCAGATATATGTGTTTGTACTGATTTAGATGAAGTATTTTTAAAAGGATGGAGAGAAAAATTAGAAAGTGTTTGGAGAAAGGATGCAAATAGATGTAGATATACATATAACTGGAGTTTAGATGAAAATGATAATCCTAAAGTATCATTTATATATGAAAAGATTCATAGCAGGAATAATTATAAATGGATTCATCCAGTTCATGAAGTATTAGAGTATGAAAAAGGAAATGAAAATGTTGTAATTAATGAAGATATAGTTTTAAATCATTATCCTGATAGTACTAAATCAAGAAGTTCATATCTTCCGCTTTTAGAGTTATCAGTAAAAGAAAATCCAGAAAATGATAGAAATATGCATTATTTAGGTAGAGAATATATGTATTATGGAAAATGGAATGAAGCAATAGATACACTTATTAAACACTTAAATTTAAAGAGTGCAACATGGAAAGATGAAAGATGTGCATCTATGAGATTTATTGCTAGATGCTACGAAAATTTAAATAGATATGATGAAGCAGAAATGTGGCTTGAAAAGGCAATAAATGAAGCACCATACTTAAGAGATCCATATGTTGAAATGGCACTTTTAGAGTATTCTTTAAGCAATTATGACGAAGTAATAAGTAATTGCCAAAAGGCACTAACTATTAGTGACCATGAAAAAACATATATAAATGAAGTATTTAGTTATGATCATACTATAAATGATTTATTATCAGTTTCATATTATTATAAAGGTGATTTATCTTTAGCTCTTGAAAATGTTAATAAAGCAATTAATTTGTCACCAAATAATGAAAGATTAAAAGAAAATAAAAAAATAATAGAGGACAAAATAAAAAATACTAATTTAGATTAGATTTAATCTTTTCTAGAATAGTATTTTTTTCTTCTTTATTTGAATTTTCCCAAACAAGCATAAAGAATATTCCAAGACCAGGAAGAGTATCCTCGTTATATTCATTTACACTCTCATCAATAGCTTTTTCTATAGTTTCTAAATTATCATCTTTAAAGTTTTGAATAATATAATCTTTTATATTCATAAAATCATTCCTTTCAAAACTATTATGAACAAAAAAAAGTAATTATATTCATATTTTAAATATAATTACATTCTTTTTGTATGTATATCATCAATTAAATATCTTTTTTGATAAGAATCATTTAATGAATTCATTTCTCTTATTATACTTCTATTTACTTTTGTATCAAGATATTTTGGAAGTTCATTACTAATTAAATAATTAACAACATATGGTTTATATATTCTTTCTAGAAGTTCAATTGTAAATAAATTTAATGTATAACTATCAATATTTTCTTGATTTTTACATTTTTCATTAAATCTATCAATATTTTCACTTTTTTTATCAAAATCCATACCATCAATTTTACATTTATCTAAATTAAATAATAAAATATTATCTTTGCTATAATTAATTAAAATATCATTTTTATCAAAATCTCCAATAAATACACCATTTTCATTTAATTTTTCAACTTTTTCTTTTAATCTTTTTAAAACAACAATTTTATCTTTTCTTTTGTCATATTCACTGATAGGTCTTACATATTCCATATCAAATGGCATAAAATAACCTACAATTTTACCATCGAAAATAGCATTACCGATATTTCCAATTTCATCATTAATTGCTTTATTTTCACTCATTATTTCTATTTTTTTTCTTTTACTTTCTAATTTTTCTTCATTGTCAGTAGTAAATAGTTTTAATAATACCTCTTTACCATTTAAATTATATATAAACATATTAGAGTCTTCTTCTGTTCTAAATTCTCTTAACATATTTCTAGGTTCAATTTTAAAATTTTTCATTTGTATTCCTCCCTCAGTGCGTATAATATTATACTCAAAAATGAAAAAAAATCAAATTTTTATGTTATACTTTTATATGTAGGTGATAAAATTTGAAAAAAGTTATATTAGTAGATGGAAACAACTTACTTTTTAGAAGTTATTTTGCAACTGCATATACAGGAAATACTATGAGAAATAGTAAAGGTTTTCCAACAAATGGACTTTATGGTCTCGTTAATATGTTAAACAAAATAATAAGAGAAGAAAAGCCAGAATATATGCTTGTTGCATTTGATAAAGGGAAAACATTTAGACATGAAAAATATTTAGATTATAAAGGTGGAAGAAATGAAACTCCAGATGATTTAAAAAGACAATTTTCAGTCGCAAAAAAACTTGTTCCATTAATGGGAATAAAATGTTTTGAAATAGACAATTATGAAGCAGATGACATTATTGGTACATATTCTAAAATGGCTCTTATAGATCCAGAATTTGAAACAACAATAGTAAGTAGTGATAAAGATTTATTACAACTTATTAATGAAGAAACAGAAGTAAAATTATTAAAACAAAAAGATTATATAAGAATGAATGAAGAAACATTTATAGATACTTATGGAATAAAACCAATTAGAATGATAGATTTAAAAGGACTTATGGGTGATGCATCTGATAATATACCTGGAGTTAAGGGAATAGGAGAAAAAACTGCTTTAAAATTACTTCAAGAATACGATAGTTTAGAAAATGTATATGATAATATTGATAATATAAAAGGCGCAACTAAACAAAAATTAATAGATGGAAAAGAATCTGCATTTATGAGTAAAGATATTGCGACAATTTATAATGAAGTACCTGTTACATATTCCTTAGAAGAATTAAAATATGATGGACCAGATGTTAATGGCTTAAGAGAAATGTATAGTGAATTAGAGTTTTATAGTTTCTTAAAAGACTTTAAAGAGGAAGAAAAAAAAGAAGAAAAGTTAGAATATAAAATAATAGAAAATATTGAAGATTTAAAATTAAAAGAAAAGGTTTCAGCATACTTAGAAATAAGTGAAACAAATTATCATAATGCAGATATTTATGGAATGAGTTTATATGATGGTGAAAATGTATATTATGTACCATTTGAAGTATTAAAAGAAAATAAAAACATATTAGATGGTAAAGAAATTTATACATATGATTTAAAAAAGATGATTGTTTCTCTTAATAAATATGATATAGATATAAAAAATTGTACATTTGATGCGATGATCGCAGGATATATATTAAATTATAATGTTAAAGATGATATTGCATATTTAGCAAATACATTTAACTGTGATATTACTCTTTTTGATAACTTTAAAAAAGAAAAAAATATGAGTACCGAAGCACTTGCTGATTTAACAGTAAAAAAAGCAAAATTTATTTATGATATTAAAGATGAATTTATAAATAAAATGAAAGAAGAAGAACAATTAGAACTTTTTAGTAATATTGAAATGAAACTATCTTCTGTACTTGCTTCTATGGAAATAGAAGGCGTTAGAGTAGACACTAAAGTACTTGATGAAATGGGAGAAAATATTAATAAAAAGTTAGATGAATTAACAAGTGAAATATATAATTATGCAGGAGAAGAATTTAATATTCAGTCTCCAAAACAATTAGGTGAAATATTATTTGAAAAACTTGAGATACCATATCCAAAAAAGAAAAAAACATCATATTCAACTGCTAGAGAAATACTAGATAAAATAGTAGATTATCATCCAATAGTAGAAAAAATAATAGAACATAGAACATTAAATAAAATATATACAACATATATTGTAGGAATAAAAAACTGTGTAAAAGAAGATGGTAAACTTCATACTATATATACACAAACTTTAACAAGGACAGGAAGACTATCATCAATTGAACCAAATCTTCAAAATATTCCAATTAGATATAAAGAAGGAAAAGAAATAAGAAAAGCATTTATTCCTGAAGAAAATTCTGTATTTTTATCAAGTGATTATTCACAAATAGAACTTAGAATGTTCGCACATATGTCAGGAGAACAAAATTTAATAGATGCATTTAAACATCATTTAGATATACATACAAAAACTGCAATGGATATATACCACGTTAGTAAAGATGAAGTAACTAAAAATATGAGAAGAGATGCTAAAGCAGTTAACTTTGGAATTATATATGGTATAAGTAGTTTTGGACTTGCGGAAGATCTTGGTGTTGATATTAAAACAGCAAAAAAATTCTTAGATAATTATTTAGAAACATTCCCTGGAATAAAAAATTATATGGATAAAGTAATAAAAGATGCATATGAGACAGGTTATGTAAAAACAATAATGAATAGAAAAAGAAAAATTGATGAATTATATAATACAAATCATATGATTAAAGTTCAAGGTGAAAGAATGGCACTTAATACACCAGTTCAAGGATCAAGTGCTGACATTTTAAAAAAAGCAATGATTGATATATATAACGAATTTAATAGATTAAATTTAAAAAGTAAAATGATACTTCAGGTACACGATGAACTTATTTTTAATGTAAAAAATGATGAACTTGAAAAAGTTAAAGAAATAGTTATAAATTTTATGGAAAATGCATATAAATTAAATGTACCACTAGAAGTAGACGTTGAAATTGGTAAAAATTGGTACGATGCAAAATAGTGTAAAATATAAGTAAAAAATATAATTTTGGTCTTTTTACTTATATTTTTTAATGATATAATAAAATCATAAGAAGAATAATATGAAAAACCTTAGGCTTTATTTGACAAATGTTTACAATTATGATATAATTGCGCATGCAAATCAAGGTAAAGTCATCCGTGATTAGGGGGTATAATATGAAAGGAAATTATATATTTGAATATTTTGATGAAATTAAATTTAAGAAATGTGAACGTTCTTTAAAGAAGTACAATATGTTTGCGTTTAAAAAATTAATTTTTGAATTTTATCCTAAAATGAAAGAGGGAGAATTTTTAGGTGATATTGTATCTACTGATGAAGAAAAAAATACAGTTTCATATGAACTTACACTTCCTGCGGATGAATTATTTACAAAGGTTCATGGTGAAATAGTACTTCATTATGATATATATACAAATAAAAATATTATTTTGTTAAAATCAATTTCACCAGAAGAATTATTCTTAGAAGGACATGCTACAGAGTTAAATGCATATAAAGGCGTTATGATTAGTAAAGAAAATGCTGATAAAGATATGTTTAAAATTAATTTATTAGATTTATTAAATAAATAAATGGTATAAAAGCCATTTTTTTTGTTGATTTTTATAGATTTTTAGTAATATAATAGTTGTAAAGGAGGTAAGTGTTATGATATGGTTTATTTTGATATTTGCCTTTTTGATAATTGAAGCCTTATCATTTAATTTAATTACTATTTGGTTTTCTTTTGGTAGTTTGTGTGCATTTATTAGTACATATTTTACGGATAATTTAATTATTCAAATTGTAGTATTTACATTTTTTACTGTTATTTCATTAATATTTACAAAACCATTGCTTGATAAATTTATAAATAAAAATGTTACAAAAACAAATATTGATATGATAATTGGTAAAATAGGTATAGTTACAAAAGAGATAAATGAGTTATCACCAGGTAGGGTAAAAGTTTCTGGTAAAGACTGGATGGCTGTATCAAATAGTCATATAGATGAAGGCAAAAAAGTAAGGGTACTTAAAATTGAAGGTGCTAAAATAATTGTTAGAGAAGAGGAGATGTAAGTTATGCAATTTATTATTTTAATTATAGTTTTAATATTGATTATTATTACAAATATTAAAATTGTACCACAATCAAAAACATTCGTTATCGAAAGACTAGGTAGTTACAAATCTACTTGGCAAACAGGATTACATTTTAAAATTCCATTTATAGAAAGAATTGCAAATAATGTTTCATTAAAAGAAAAGGTAAGAGATTTCGCACCACAACCAGTTATTACAAAAGATAATGTAACAATGCAAATAGATACAGTTGTTTATTTTCAAATAACTGATCCAAAATTATATACATATGGTGTTGAAAATCCAATAAATGCAATTGAAACATTAACAGCAACAACACTTCGTAATATTATTGGTGAACTTGAACTTGACGAAACATTAACATCCAGAGATCTAATCAATAATAAAATGTGCTTAATACTTGATGAAGCAACTGATCCATGGGGAATAAAAATAAACAGAGTTGAAGTAAAAAATATTATTCCACCAAGAGATATACAAGAAGCAATGGAAAAACAAATGCGTGCTGAAAGAGAAAGAAGAGAAAAAATTCTTCAAGCAGAAGGTGAAAAGAAATCAAGTATATTAATTGCTGAGGGTGAAAAAGAAAGTGCTATCTTAAGAGCAGAAGCTCAAAAAGAATCACAAATAAAACTTGCTGAAGGTGAAGCAGAAGCAATATTAAAAGTTCAAGAAGCAACAGCTGCGGGTATTAAACTTTTAAAAGAAGCAGGAGCAGACAAATCAGTACTTGCATTAAAACAATTTGAAACATTAGAAAAAGTTGCAGAAGGTCAAGCAACTAAAATAATAATTCCATCAGATATGCAAAATATGGCTAGTTTAGTTACAACTGCTAGCGAACTATTAAAAAAATAGAAATGTAAAAAATTTCTATTTTTTTTGTAAATATGTTTACACTAGAAAAATAATGTTTGTTAAGTTTAATTTATTATGCTATAATTAGTTTAAAGGTAGGGATTATTATGAATTTTATTAGAGAAAATATAGTTAAAATAGTTATATTTATTATAATACTTGTGGTTGTAATTGTTATTTTTTCATTTGTTTTTAAAGGAGTTGGTTCATCAAAGGCAAACACATATGCACGAATGGAAGAAAATTTAAAAACTGCTGCAGAAAAATATGCAAATAAAAATATTAAATTATTACCAAAAGATGAAAAAGAACAATCAAAGATAAATACAGATACTTTGATTAATGCAAAGTATATTAAAGAACTTCATTCTATTGAGGACGAAAATGTAAAATGTAGTGGATATGTGTTAATAAATAAAAATGGAGATGATTATAAATATGTTCCTTATTTAAAATGTGGTAAGTATTATGAGACTACATCACTTGTTGATTATATTAAGAAAAATGAGCCTATTGTAACTTCAGACGATGGATTATATCAGTATAATAATAAATTAATATTTAGAGGAGAAGATCCATATAATTATGTTAAAATAGATGCGGGATTATATAGAATTATTGAAATAGAAGATGATAGAATAAGACTTCTTTCTGTTGATAAATATAAAAATAGAATTAATTGGGATGATAGATATAATATCAATGAAGGAAAATATGTAGGTATAAATGAATTTGGCAAAAGTAGATTAAAAGATTCTCTTGAGTATGCATACAATTCAGATTTTTTCAGTGATATTGAAAGAAGTTTTATGGTTTCATATGACTTATGTATTGGTAAGAGAGAATTAGATGATGAAAGTATAGATGGTGTAGTAGAATGTTCTAACAAATATCCTGATATGAAAATAGGAATGCTTTATGCAAGTGAATATATGAGAGGAAGTATAGATCCAAATTGTACAAGTACATCAGATTTATCTTGCACAAATTATAATTACTTTGATTCAATTTCATCAGATTTTAATACTATAACCGCAGTAGCGGATAATACATATCAATTTTACGTTGTTAGTGGCGGAGTTTTAAATGTGAAAAAAGCTTCTAGTAATTTTACTATTTATCCAGTAATATATATTGATAAAAATGCATTATACGCTGATGGTGATGGAAGTTATGATACTCCATATGAAATAAGATAGGTAGAAAATATGCAGAGGGTTTTAAAAAAGAATTATACACTATATGCCGATTATTCTGGTAAAAGAGTTAAGTTATATAGTGGTACACTAGAAGATATTGATGATTTTACAACATATTTCATAGATAAAAATGCAATAAGAAAAAGATTAATAAAAAATGAGCCTGGTGAATTCTTAGTTTATATTGAATCATCAAGAGGAAAATATTATAGTACAATGTATTATAATAATAGAGCTATTCTTGATAAAGAAAATTTTAATAGAATTTATGAAAAAATAGAAAAAATAGATAGAGAAAAAATAGAGGAATTTTTATATAGTAAAGCAAACGCAAATGAGTATTTAGATGATAAAAATTCAAAAAATATTCCTATTGTAAATTTATATTTAAATATTAAAAATAATAAAGATTATAAAGGAATGCTTTATCATTGTTTAAAAACAGATTATAAATTATATAGAGAATTTATTATATACTTCTTTGAAAATGAAAACTTAAATACTAATAAAAAAAGTTTATCATATGAAAAAATGAAAGATATATCTAGTTTGTTGGATATTGTTTCTAAAGAATATGAAAATATCCAAAGTGATTATAAAGAAAAAAAATCAACTTATGATGATTTAGAAGATCGTATATATACAATAATGACAAGCAAAGAATTAACAACTGATCAAAAAATGAGTGAATTAGATATATTAGTTGATTCACCAGAAATAGCAAAAAAATATATTTTAAAATATGAAGATAAATTAACAGAAGAGGTTTAAATTTTAAACTTCTTTTAATTAGTGGTGATGTTATGGAAAAAGAAATAAATAGATTTATAGAATATTTAAAATATCAAAGAAATTATTCGGATTTTACGTGTAATAATTATAAAAAAGATTTAAATGAGTATAATTCGTTTATTTTAAATAATAAAATAAATTATAAAAATATGGATTATAATGAAGCAAAAGAATATGTAATATATTTAAATAAAAAAAATGATGCAAAATCTACTATATCAAGGAAATTAAGTTCTCTTAGAACATTTTATAAATATTTAGTATTAAATAATAAAGTAGAGTCAAACCCATTTTTACTTGTATCAAGTCCAAAAAAAGAAAAAAGAATACCAAAATTTATAAATTATAATAATATGGAAGAAATATTAAATGTTCCTAATATAAAAACAAAAGAAGGACAACGAGAAAGAGTAATTTTAGAAGTATTATATGCATCAGGGGTCAGAGTATCAGAACTTGTTAATATAAAATTAAAAGATATTGATTTTAGTAATAAAAATATATTAATATTAGGTAAAGGTAGTAAAGAAAGATTAGTATCATTCGGGGATTACGCTCTTGAATATATTAATTTATATTTAAAAGAAGGAAGAAAATTATTGCTTGATGGTGTTAAAAGTGATTATTTAATTGTTGGTAAAAAAAGTGAAAAACTTACAACGAGAAGAGTAGAACAAATAATAGATGATATTATAAAAAAAACAAGTATTAAACTAAATATTACGCCTCATATGTTTAGGCATACATTTGCAACACATTTATTAGATAATGGTTGTGATTTACTTGTTGTTCAGGAGTTACTTGGTCATGCATCATTATCATCAACAGAAATATATACACATGTAAGTAACGAACATTTAAGAGAAGTATATTTAAAGTGTCATCCTAGAAATAAAAGATAAGTTAAAAAGTGTAAAATAGGTGTATTTACAAATGTAAATACATTTTTATTTTGGTATAATAAAGTAGGGTGAATAGAATGTCGAAATTATATTTTAGATATGGAGCAATGAACTGTGGAAAAAGTTCTGCATTAATGCAAGTTGCTTATAATTATGAACAAAATAATAAAAAGGTAATTGTAATAAAATCAGAAATAGATACAAAAGGAAATAACTATTTAGAATCAAGAATCGGTCTTAAAAGAAAGGTGGATATTCTTTTAAAAGAAAATGAATCTATTGAAAAATATTATAATAAATTAGATAAAATATCATGTGTTTTGGTTGATGAAGCACAGTTCTTGAGTGAAAAACAAGTTGATGAATTATACTATATAACAAAATATTATAATATTCCTGTTATATGTTATGGACTAAAAACTGATTTTCAAAGTAAATTATTTACTGGAAGTAAAAGACTTTTAGAATTATCTGATGAATTAGATGAATTAATAACTATATGTAGATGCGGTAAAAGAGCAAAATTTAATGCGAGATTTATAAATGATAAATTTACATTAAAAGGAGATACTAATTTAATAGATGGTTCAGTTAATAATGTAAAATATATACCATTATGTGGTAAATGCTATTTAGATGAAAAAAGAAAGTACGAGGAGGAATAAATTATGAAATATGTATATTCTTTTAAAGAAGGAAATAAAGATATGAGAAATATCCTAGGAGGAAAAGGTGCAAATCTTTGTGAAATGGCTAAAATTGGTCTTCCTGTTCCAAATGGATTTATAGTAAGTACTGATGCATGTAATAATTATTATGAAAATAATAAAGAGTTAAATGATGAAATAATTAAAGAAATAAATGAAAAATTAGAAGAACTTGAAAAAAGTTCTGGTAAAAAATTAGGTGATAAAAAAAATCCTCTTTTAGTATCTGTTAGAAGTGGCGCTAGAGCATCTATGCCTGGAATGATGGATACAATATTAAACTTAGGTTTAAATGACGAAATAGTAGAAAGTTTTAGTGAAGAAAATAAAAGATTTATATATGATTCATATAGAAGATTTATACAAATGTTTTCTGATGTTGTTAAAGGATACGATAAAAGTAAATTTGAAAGAGTCTTAGATGAAATAAAAAAAGAAAAAGGTATTAAATTAGATATTGAATTTACAAAAGAAGATATGAAAGAAATAGTACTTAAATTTAAAGATATCTATAAAGAAATATCAGGAGAAGAATTTCCACAAGACACTAAGTATCAATTAATAGAAGCAATAAAATCCGTATTTAATTCTTGGAATAATGAAAGAGCAAATATATATAGACAAATGAATAATATTCCATATTCTTGGGGAACAGCAGTTAATGTTCAGCAAATGGTATATGGTAATTTAAATGAAAAATCTGGTAGTGGTGTAGCATTTTCAAGAAATCCAGCAACTGGTGAAAATGAACTATTTGGGGAATATCTAATTAATGCACAAGGAGAAGATATAGTTGCGGGAATTAGAACTCCAAATCCAATTAAAACCTTAGAAAAATATAACAAAGACTTATATGAAGAATTTTATGGATATGCAAAAAAATTAGAAGAGCATTATAAAGATATGCAAGATATGGAATTTACAATAGAGGATGGTAAATTATATATACTTCAAACTAGAAATGGAAAAAGAACAGCAAAAGCAGCAGTTAAAATAGCCGTTGATCTTGTAAAAGAAGGATTAATAACAAAAGAAGAGGCTCTTTTATCGGTAGATGCAAGTACACTTTCACAATTACTTCATAAATCATTTGATGAAGAAGATTTAAAAACAAAAACACCTATTGGAAAAGGCTTAGCAGCATCCCCTGGTGCAGGAGTAGGTAAAATATACTTTAATTCTAAAGATTTAAAAGATGAAGATTCTATTTTAGTTAGACTTGAAACATCACCAGAAGATATTGAAGGAATGAAAAAAGCAAATGGTATATTAACAATTAGAGGTGGTATGACATCACATGCCGCAGTAGTCGCAAGACAAATGGGTGAATGCTGTGTAAGTGGTTTGAATGATGCATATGCATCGGAAAAAGAAAAAGTATTAAAAATTGGTGATATCGTTTTAACTGAAGGAGACTATATCTCAATTGATGGAAATACTGGTAATGTATATAAAGGACAAATAAAAACAAAAGATGCCGTAATAGAAGGCGAATTCGAAGAATTTATGTCTTGGACAAATGAATATTCAAGAATAATTGTAAGAGCAAATGCTGATTCAGAAAAAGATGCATTAAATGCTAAAAGATTGGGTGCTAAAGGTATTGGACTATGTAGGACAGAGCATATGTTCTTTGAAAAAGAAAGAATATTTAACTTTAGAAGAATGATTTTATCAGAAACAAAAGAAGAAAAAGAAGAAGCATTAAGTAAAATTCTTCCATATCAACAATCAGACTTTGAAAAATTATTTACAGTAATGAATAATGAAAAAGTTGTTATTAGATATCTTGATCCACCTTTACATGAATTCTTACCAAAAGAAGAAAGTGAAATAAAAGAACTTGCTGAAAGTCTTAATATATCACTAGAAGAAATTCATGATAGAATTAGTGAATTAAAAGAATTTAATCCAATGATGGGGCATAGAGGAGTAAGACTTGCTATCACATATCCTGAAATTGCAATTATGCAAACAAAAGCAGTTATAAATGCTGCTGTTAATGTTAAGAAAAATGGTAATAATCCAATAGTTGATATTATGATACCTTTAATAGGTGATGATGTTGAACTTAAATATGTAAAAAATATAATAAAAACAGAAGCAGATAAAATATTAAAGGAAAACAATATAGATATTGAATATAAAATAGGAACAATGATTGAGATTCCTCGTGCAATTATAATATCTGATTTACTAGGTAAAGAATGTGACTTCTTTAGTTATGGAACAAATGATTTAACACAGTTAACATTTGGTTTCTCAAGAGATGATTCTGGTAAATTCTTAAAAGATTATTATGATAAAAAAATATTTGAAAGTGATCCATTTAAATCAGTAGATGAAAAAGGTGTATTAAGACTTGTAAATATTTCAAAAGAAAAGGCAAAACTCGCTAATCCTAATATTGAACTTGGTGTATGTGGTGAACATGCTGGTGATCCAAAATCAATAGAAAACTTTGATAGAATTGGTCTTGATTATGTTTCTTGTTCAGCATTTAGAGTACCAGGAGCAAGACTAGCATCTGCCCAGTCAAATATAAAAAATAGTAAATAGATTATAAACTAAGATAGGAGTATCTTAGTTTTTTTGTTATAATAGTAGTAGTCGATATTTATAATTGATTTTTAGGTGGGGTGTTTAATGTTTAATTGTATTGAAGGAGTAGAAAACAAAATTTTTCATGGAATAAATTTAAAATATTATTCTAATAAGTTAGAAGATTTAAAAATATTTGAAGAAATTATAAAATCTAGAAAAATTATGTCAAGAAATGATTTGATTAAAATGGGATATGAACATTTTGAATGTTTACCAAGAATTTATGAACAATGTGAAAATGAAATTTGTTTCGCAATGCATCCTAAAAATAAAAATTTTAGTTCGGTTTATTGTAATGATGATTCATCATCTGCATTTTATGAGTACATAAGATTTAATATATCCTTTGTTTTTTTAGAAAGTATATTAAATAATGGATATAGTTTGCAAGATGGAGGTGAAATAAGAATTCCAACTTCATTAGATATGGATAAAGATTTAGCTGCTATTGGATGTTTTGATGAAATAGAATATTTATTAGAAAAAGTTAATAGAGGCAAAAGTAAAAATGTTATGTTTAGTGAACAATTAATAAAGTGTGAAGACATCCATAAATATATATCAGAAAAGAAAAAAAGAACTTATATTATAAAGAACTTATTAAAGAAATATGGTTATAATGTGCCAATAATAGATCCTCTTACTGGTAATATTATTGATGGTAATTATGAAAAAAATATAGAAGATGTAAAAATATTAATTAAAAATATTTAAAATAATAAAAGTAGAATATCCATTTTTTCTTTGGTTATACTAAAAATGGTGAAGAATATGAATAATATAATAGTAATTGGTGATTTAAATTATAATTTAAATATTTTTTTAAATACATTTTTAAAAGAAAATAATGAGTATACAATAAATAATATAACCAAAAGTATAGGAAATATATTAAATGTACCAATAGTTCTAAGTAAATATGATTTAAATGTATATTACTTTTCATGTGTTGGAAATGATATTGAAGGAAAAGAAATAATTAATTTTATTCATTCAAATAAAATAAGGTCTGATTATGTAAATATATTAAATAAAAAAACAAATAATAAATATGTAATTAGAAATACAAAAAATAATTCAAAAACAATTCTTTCTTTAAAAAATAATGATAAATATGAATTAATAAGAAGTATTAATTTTATTCCAAATGTAGTTTATAGTACAATTTATAATTCAGAGTTTATATTAGATATAAAAAGTAAATTTAGAAGTACAAAGATAATAACAGATTTAAAAGAAATAAGTGAAGAGTCAATAAAGGTATGTAAATTATCAGATTATGTAATAATTCCACTTATATATGCACAAGTACTTACAGGAATAAATTTAAATATTGCAAATAAAAATAGTATAATTGAATTATATAGTAGGACAAAAAGACTATTTTCTGGTAAAATAATAATATATATTGAAGAAGTAGGATGTTTGTTTCAAAATAATAGTTTAATTAGTATAATTCCTAAAATGGGAGATAAAAATAAAGTATCAAAAAGTAGTTATGATATGTTTATTTCTACATTTATATATTGCATTAATAAAGATTATACATTAGATAAAACAGTAAAAATATCAACGATATCCAAATTTTTATCAGATAATGGAAAACAAACATTCAATATAAAAGAGGTACTTGATATTTATGAAAAAAATAATTGATCCATTTATAGATTTTTTACCTAGTATAGATTTACATGGTATGGATAGAGTATGTGCTAGAATAAAAACAGAAGAATTTATAAATGATAGTATAAAATTAAAAAATAAAAGAGTAGTTATTATTCATGGTATTGGACAAGGAATAGTAAAAGATGAAGTGTATAAATGTTTAAGAAAAAATAAAAATGTTATTAATTTTAGACTTAATGTTCCAAATATTGGAAGTACCACAGTTGATCTAAAAATAGATTAACTTTTTTTAATATCTATGTTATAATTTTCTTGTAATGCTGAAATAGCTCAAGTTGGTAGAGCAACTGAATCGTAATCAGTAGGTTGCGGGTTCAATTCCTGCTTTCAGCACCACTAGAGAATCTGTTCGAACTATTCGAACTTTGATATATAGAATCAATCAGAAATGATTGATTTTTTCTTTTTATGAAAAAGTCAACCTAAAAGAAAGGTTGGTGTATATGATTAAAATTATTAAGGAAGAAATAAAAATTGAAAAATCATTAGAATCAAGATTAAAGATTATATGTGATTTTTGTAATACTACTCCAACAATAATAAACGGAAGTATTAGAAGAGTAGAACATACAAATCTTACTTATATTGAACCACATAGAATTATAATTAATGATATAACTTTTCTAGTTTTTAATTATTTTAACGAAATATTTATTGAAAACTTAAATAATAAAATTAAATTATCTTAATTAGAAAATTATTTAAAAAATATTTTAAAAGCATGTTATAATATTTAACAACAAATGGAGGATTAAAATTTATGAAAAAATATAATATATATAGTTTGTATGTAGTAGAAGTTCAAAATGGTAATGATACTCAATATTTAATTTGCAAACATAATGAATTGAGTAATACCTATGTAGAAATCTTCACAAATGAAAAAGTAAAAGTTACAAATAATTCAAGTGTAGAACAGCTTTCTAATTATTATTCCGTTTTAGCACAGTGCAATTATACCACTGGAAAACCATTGATGTTAGATAAAAAAGAAATATTAAGAAAATACATAACAATTAATAGTAAAGTAAGTTTTGAAAAAGGTGAAGCACTTTTTCAAAATGGCAATAATGTAATTAATGTACAACAAAGAGTATTAAGAAAAGATGTGAATAATTAAAAAAAATAAGGACTAGTAGAGAATTATAAGAATAGGATTTATTTTGTTCTTTTTCTATATATAGAAGTGAGGTGGATATAAAGATGAAAGTTAGAACAACGAATGCTTTGATGAAATATTTAAGGGAAAAACATAATATTTCCATTGAGGGTACTAAAGATAAAAAGAATTTGAAAAATATAGGTTATTATCATGGCTATAAAGGTTATAGATATATTAATAATCCACAAAATAGAATAAATTTATCTAGTTTTGATGAAATAGTTTCAATAGTTGATTTTGATTCTAAATTAAAAAGCTTATTATATCCACAAATAATGCAAATATAAACGATTTCAAAAAATATTGTACTTCAAATATTAGTTGAAGAATATAAAACTGATGAATTTAATGTTATTTATGAAAATGGTATGACTGATTATAGAAATAGTAATACTAGTGAAGAATATAAAAAGAAAATGAAACAAAGATTATCAGTACAAAATAATATTTATTCTTCATTATCTAGAAGTTATAATAATGAAAATAAAATTGTTAGTCATTTTTATTCAAGAGATAGACACGTTTCAATTTGGGGTATTTTTGAAATAATTACATTAGGAACGTTTGCAGATTTAATTAAAAGTTTAGAATTTAAAGTTAGAAACAAAATTGATAAAAAAATGAATATAAATATTGCATTCGATACTAATGCTAAATTTCCTGAAAAGATTATGTATTTAATTAAATCACTAAGAAATTCAATCGCACATAATGATGTAGTTTTTGATGTAAGATTTAAAGATGGAAAAATTGATACCAAGTTATGCAAATATCTAGAAAATGAAATTGGTTGTACTGGAATAGACTTTAATACAATTACTGATTATGTCCTTGTTATTTCAGTGTTATTAAAAAAGTATGGAATAACTAAAACAGAAATTAATAAATTTATAAATGATTATGAAAGGATAATTGAAGAGTTCAGAAATAAAATTTCTATTAGTATTTATAATAAAATTATATATTCAGATATACAAAGAATAAATTATCGGCTTTACGAAATTTCATAAAAAATTAATCAAATTATTGTATAATCTTTGTAATTATGGTATATTATAAATGTGAATGGCGATGGTGTATCTTCGGATCCCATCTGAGCAAGTTGGATGCGTCTGGCTTGCTTTTTTGTTTTAAATAATGTAATATTATATATGAAATGTGCCTAGAAAACTTTAGAAGATCTAGGTCTTTTTCATTTTTATAAAAATTATTTATAAAAGTAGTAAAAGTCATGGTATAATGGTTGTAGAATTAAATTGTTTATTTTGTGTAATGGTTTTGGAATATCTTAACTATCGCACCATATTGATACTAAAAATACTCTCGATTTAATTGAGAGTATTTTTTTGAATTAGAATAATTAAGATGTTTTCTTATATTCTTTTCTAGTCAATAATCTTGAAAGTCTTTTTAATTTTTTATCGCTTTTAATTTCTATTTTTTCATTATCATCATATTCTATAGGGTATTCAATATTATCTGGTAATTCAAATTTTAAATATTTTTGTTTAAACCAAAGTGCATCTCTTAATGAGTATATTTTGTATTCTTGTTTCAAGATATCATTTTTATTACTTTTTTCATAATCAGTATTTTCCATTTTGATTTTTTCTAAATTTGCTTTTTGTATTAATTTAATTACATCATCTTCATCTATATTCTTTATATCATCATAATTAACTATAAAATCTAAATTACTAAAAAACTCTATATCTTTTGGACTACTAAAAAGTTCAAATTCATATATATTTTCATCATTGATATTTATAAGTTTTAGATGGTCAACATTTTCAGTATTATTTACTACAAAAGCAATATCAATCTTTTGCACATATATACCATTATCGCATATAATCTTCAAATTTTTACCTTCTTTCAAACTATTATATAATATCACAAATTTAAAAATAAATGTAGTAAATAAAATCTAAAAAATATGTAAAATTTTGTTTGCTTAAATTATTTGACAATTCTTATTACTTGTGCTATTATAATGGTCGTTATTTTCGAAGAGGGGGAGTCTTTTATGGAAGAAACTAGAAAATCAACTGTAATTAGGGATTTAATAATAAAAATATTTCTAATACTTTTATTCGTATTTTTAATAACAATATTATTTCCTATGCCTAACTTAACTGCATTTTATGATTCTGTATTTAATAATAACGTACAAAGCATGAAAGATGCTGCAGATAGTTATTTTACTAAAGATAGAATGCCTGAAAAAGTAGGAGATTCAGTAAAATTAACACTTCAAGATATGCTTGATAAAAAATTAATTTTACCATTCTTAGATAAAGATGGTAACGAATGTGATACTAAAAAATCATATGTTAAAGTAACAAAAGAAGAAAAAGAATACAAACTAGAGGTTCATTTATCATGTCCTAATAAGGAAGATTATATTATTGAACCAATTGGATGTTATAATTTTTGTCCAGAACAAACAGTAAATTGTAATTGTTCATGTAGTGGTGCACAAGAAGAACAACCAACAACATCAGATGATGGTAAGGTTACTGTAAATAAAACAAATCCAACACCAAGTAATAATAATGATGGTGGTAAATACAAATTACAATATTTATATACAAGAACATTAACTGATATAAATTGGAATACTGGTAATTATCAATCAAATAAAGAAGACGAAAATGATAATGTAAGATTAGTAGATACTAAGACACAATATACAGGTCAAAAGAAAGTATCTGCTGGATCAACACAATATAAACATATAAAATATGCTTATAAAGATAATTGGTCAGTAGTAACAGATTGGACTGATGAAGTTAAACCTATAACAGATAAGTTCAAATTATATGCAACAAGAACATTATATACAGGTTATAAAAAAGTAACTAAAGATGTAATGAACTATAAACATATAAAATATGGTTATAGAGATAACTGGGTAATTGATACAGGTTGGACTTATGATGTAATCCCAGAAACAACAAAAATTAAATTATATGCAACAAGAACATTATATACAGGCTATAAACCATATGTTGAAGAAACAACAAAATATAAACATGTTAAATATGCAAATAAAGATACATGGACTGAAACAGGATGGTCAACAACTAAAAGAACTGAAAATAGTAATACTAAGTTAGTTGATACTAGATATACAGTTAGAAAAACAGTTCAAACAACTAAAGGTTCTTGGTCAGATTGGATAAAAGAAGGTGTTTGGAGAGATTCAAAACCTGCTGATTCAAGTACTAAACAATGGTATGGACCATATAATGAAAAAACTACAAGTTCTTGGAAAACAATATATGATTCATGGAGTTCAACACAAAAAATGAATCCTGTATCAGGAAATAGAAGATATGAATTCTTATATTCACAAGAAGACCCTTGTACAGATGCATGTAATGGTAATTCTACTGTAATGAGATATTATTATAGAGTATATGAGCTTCAAGAATCTAAACAATATATGTATTACTATAGAACATATTCTGAAACATCATCTACATCAACAGATGAAAAGGTTGTATCAAATCCAAAATCATATACAGATAATGGATATACAATTGTGAAAACAGAATATAAATATAAAATAAAATCAAGTGATAATGAGATTGTTGATACAAAATGGACAAATTCGAAAACATCACCATCAGGTTATGTATATGCTAATGAAAAGAAAGTAACTAAAACAACTAAATATAAAGCATTAGATAAATGGGTTACAAGTAAAGAAAAATTAGGTGAATATACATCTTATGTAAAAACTAAAAAACAATATAAATATAAAAGAAATAATCCAGAAAAATATGTTATTGGTACAATATGGACTACATCAAAAACATCACCATCAGGTTATGAATATACTGGTGAATATACAAAGACAACAAAAACAACTTATGAACCATATAATAAATGGGTTACTAATAAAAACAAATTAGGTGAATATACATACTATATAACAACAAAAACTCAATATAAATATAAACAAAATAATCCAGAAAAATATATTAAATCAACAATATGGACAGATTCAATAAATCCACCTGCTGGATATACATATACTGGAGAATATAAAACAAATAGTTCAACATCATATGTAGATTTAGGTTATTGGGTTGATGATATAAAAGACTTAGGTGAATATACACATAATGTTAAAACTAGAAAATTATATAGATATAAATATAGAACAGTAATAACAAAAACTGAGAGCAGATGGTTTGATAGTAATCCTGGTGGAGACTGGGTATATGCAAACCAAACAAGAAAAGTGAGAGTAAACTAATTACTTTCATTTTTTTTTATGATAAAATAATTATTACGGAGGCATAATATGGTAATAAGTGTACTTGTAGAAATATCATTTAATAATAAAGAAAAGACTTTTGATTATTTAGTTTCTAAAGATTTAGAAGATAAAATAGAGATAGGAAAAAGAGTATTAGTACCATTTGGTAAACAAAATCTAGAAGGATTTATAATTGATATAAAGAAAAATAGTGAATATGATTTAAAAGAAATAACTAGTATTATAGATGAAGAACCAATACTTAATGAAGAATTGTTAAATCTTGGAAAAGAACTAAAAAAAGATTTAGTATGTAATTTAATATCAATATATCAAGCAATGCTTCCATCAGGTTATAAAGCAAGTGCTAAAACTAATATTAATGTAAAAAAAGAAAAATATGTAAAATTAGCAAATATAAAAGAAGCACAAGAATTTATAACTATATCAAAAGCACAAAAACAAATTGAAGTAGTAGAAGATTTATTAAAAAATAAAATATCATTAAAATCAAAATATCAATCAAATATAATAAAAGTATTAAAAGATAAAGGTCTTGTAATAGAAGAAGAAAAAGAAAAATATAGGTTAGATAATAGTTATAAAATAGAGCCTCTTTTAAAGTTAAATGAATACCAAGAAGAAGCAATAAATCAAATAGAAAATAGTAAGAAAGATGTAATTCTTTTAAATGGTGTTACTGGATCTGGTAAAACAGAAATATATATGCATTTAATAAATAAACAAATTTCTTTAGGAAAAACAGCAATAATGCTTGTTCCGGAAATAAGTTTAACACCTCAAATTATTAATAGATTTAAAGTACATTTTGGAAATAAAATAGCAGTTTTTCATAGTGCACTTTCCGAAAGTGAAAAATATGATGAATACAGAAAAATAAGAAGAGGAGAAGTATCTATTGTAATAGGTGCTAGAAGTGCAATATTTACACCACTTAAAAATATTGGAATAATAATAATTGATGAAGAACATTCTAGTACATATAAACAAGAACATAATCCTAGATATAACGCAATAGATGTTGCAATTATTAGAGGTAAATATCATAATGCAAAGGTAGTATTAGGAAGTGCAACACCTCAAATAGAAAGTTATGCAAGAGGTAAAAAAGGTTATTATGAACTTGTATCATTAACAAAAAGAGCAAATAATGCAAGTTTACCAAAAGTAACAATAGTTGATATGAAAAATGAGGTAAAAAAAGGCAATAGTTTATTTTCAGAAATATTAATAGAAAAAATGAGGGAAAAACTAGAAAATAATGAACAAGTAATATTGTTTTTAAATAGAAGAGGCTTTTCAAGTTATCAATTATGTAGTTCATGTGGTGAAGTTATTAAATGTCCTAATTGTGATATAACACTTACATATCATAAGACTAGTGGTATGAATAGATGTCATTATTGTGGATATGCTGAAAAGAAAAAAGATATATGTCCAAAATGTAAAAATGAATCATTAAAAGATTTTGGTCAAGGTACAGAAAAAGTAGAAGAAGAAATAAAGAAGATATTTCAGAGTTACAGAACAGTTAGAATGGATATAGATACAACTACAAAAAAAGGTGCCCACGAAAAAATAATAAATTCATTTTTAAATCATGAATATGATATTTTAGTTGGTACACAAATGATAGCGAAAGGGCTTGACTTTCCTCTTGTTTCATTAGTTGGAGTAATAAATGCTGATACAATACTTAATTTTCCAGATTTTAGAAGTAGTGAAAGAACATATCAAATGCTTAGTCAAGTATCAGGAAGAGCAGGAAGAGGAAACATAAAAGGCGATGTAATAATTCAAACATTTAATCCCGATAATTATAGTATTGAACTATCTAAAACACATAATTATGTAGATTTCTTTAATAAGGAAATAAAAATAAGAAAGGATTTAAAATATCCACCATATTATTTTATTAGTCTAATAAAGATTGGTAGTAAAGATTATAATTTATCACTTAGTGAATCAAAAAAAATCGCAAATTATATAAAAGAAAATATAAGTGAAGATATGATTGTATTAGGTCCATCTGTAGCTGGTGTGTCAAGAGTAAATAAAATATATTATTTTCAAATAATTATAAAATTTAGGAATAAAGAAAAAATGAGAAAAATATTAAATAATGTATCGGATTTAGAAAATAATAATAAAGTTAGTATTAGTATTGATATAAATCCATGTTAATAAAGGGAAAAATCACAAAAATAATATTTACACTTTATTTATGGTATGTTATAATAATTTTGGCTTTGAAAAAACACAGATATTGATTTACAAACCATGTGCTCATATGGGTGGAGAGTAAAAAAGATATATCTGGAAGAAAAACAAAAGGAGGAATGAATTTATGGCAGTAGTTTCAATGGGATATTTATTAGAAGCTGGTGTTCATTTTGGTCATCAAACAAAAAGATGGAATCCAAAAATGAAAGAATATATCTTCACTGCAAGAGAAGGTATATATATTATCGATTTACAAAAAACAGTTAAAAAAATCGAAGAAGCATATGTTGCTTTAAGAGAAATCGCACAAAATGGTGGAAAGGTTATCTTTGTTGGTACAAAGAAACAAGCTCAAGAAGCATCTATGGAAGAAGCAATTAGATCAGATAGTTACTATGTAACAGAAAGATGGCTTGGAGGAACTTTAACAAACTTCAGAACTATCAAAAGAAGAATAGGATATCTAGATCAAGTTGAAAAAATGGAAGCAAATGGAACTTTAGATGTTCTACCTAAAAAAGAAGTTATTAAAATTAAGAAAGAATATGACAAGTTAAATTCTTATTTCTGTGGAATTAGAAATATGAAAAAATTACCTGATGCTATGATCATTACTGATCCAAAGAAAGAATATATAGCAATCAAAGAAGCAAGAAAACTTGGAATACCTGTATTTGGTATTGTTGATACTAACTGTGATCCAGATTTAGTTGATTATGTAATACCTGCAAATGATGATGCTGTAAGAGCTGTTAAAATCATTTTAGGAGTACTTGCTAATGCAATTAATGAAGGTACAGATAGAGAAATGGTAGACTTTTTAACTGATGACGATAAAAACAAAAATGCTAATAAAGAATCAAAAAAAGAATCTAAAAAAAGCGAAACTAAAGAAGTAAAAGCAGAAGCTAAAAAAGAAGAAGTTAAAGAAACTGTTGAAGAAATCAAAGCCGAAGATAAAGAAGATTTATCTAAAAAAACAGTTGCTGAACTAAAAGAAATGGCTAAAGCTGAAGGTATCGAAGGATACAGTAAACTTAAGAAAAGTGAACTTTTAGAAATTTTAAATAAATAGTAATCTAAAAGGAGGATATATAAATGAATACAAGTTTAATTAAAGAATTAAGAGATTTATCAGGTGCTGGATTAATGGATTGTAAAAAAGCACTTGAAGCTAGTAATAATGATATTGATGAAGCAATCGATTATCTAAGAAAAAAAGGTATTAGTAAAGCTGCTAAAAAAGCAGATAGAGTAGCAGCAGAAGGATTAAGTACAGTTGTTATTGATGGAAATAATGCATCAATAGTTGAAGTTAACTGTGAAACAGACTTCGTTGCTAAGAATGAAAAATTTGTAAATTTAGTAAACAAAATTGCTGAATTAATTGTTAAAAATGATGTTAAAACAATGGAAGAAGCAATGAGTTTAAGTACTGAAGAAGGTACTTTAAACGATACTATAGTTAATTTTACAGCAACTATAGGAGAAAAAATTAGTTTTAGAAGATTTGCAAGACTTTCAAAAACTGATTCACAAAACTTTGGAAGTTATATCCATATGGGTGGTAGAATCGCTGTATTAACTTTATTAGAAGGTGCAGACGAAGAAACTGCTAAAGATGTATCAATGCATGCTGCAGCTATGAGACCATCATATGTAAAAAGAGAAGATGTTCCAGCTGAAGAAGTTGAAAGAGAAACATCAGTATTAAAAGAACAAGCTATGAATGAAGGAAAACCTGCTGAAATAGCTGAAAAAATGGTTAATGGTCGTATAAATAAATTCTATAAAGAAATTTGTTTAGAAGAACAAGACTTCGTTAAAGATTCTGATATGACTGTTGGTGCCTTTGTTAAATCTAAAAACGGTTCTATAGTTAATATGGTACGTTTTGAAGTTGGTGAAGGAATCGAAAAGAAAGAAGAAAACTTTGCTGAAGAAGTAATGAACCAAATAAAAGGATAATAATATAGGAGAAATAAGAAATTATTTCTCTTTTTCTTTTTAATGTAGTACTTGAAGAAAAAAATAATATATAGTAAAATATAACTATATTGAAAGGAAAAAATGAAAATGGATGAAATTATTTTAGAAGCAAATGAAAAAATGGAAAAAACTATTGAAAATCTTTTAGAAAGATTTAAAACAATAAGAGCAGGTAGAGCAAATCCTGCAATATTAGATGGTGTAAAGGTAGAATATTATGGTACACCAACACCACTTAATCAATTAGCAACCGTATCTGTACCAGAAGCAAGAAGACTTCAAATTAAACCATTTGATAAATCTTGTCTTGCTAATATTGAAAAGGCTATATTTGAAGCTGATTTAGGATTAACTCCTAATAATACTGGAGAACTTATATTTATTGCTATTCCAGAACTTACTGAAGATAGAAGAAGAGAATTTGTTAAACAAGCAAAAACTCTTGCTGAAGAAGCTAAAATAGCACTTAGAAATATTAGACAAGATGCTAATAATGCAATTAAAAAAGATGAAGAAATAAATGAAGATATGGAAAAGTCTTTAATGAATGAAGTACAGGATTTAATTAATGATTTTAATAAAAAAGTAGATGAAAAATTAAAAGAAAAAGAAGAAGAATTAATGACAATATAATTCTTCTTTAGGAGAATTTATGAAAGAAAAAGTTAAAATTGTAGTAGTCTTAGTAGTAATATTATTTATATTTTTAGGAATATTCTTTATGGGGAAAAAGGTATCTTTAAATAATTATCTAAATAAAACAAATAAGTATTCAAATAAAATAAATTATACAACTGGAATAACACTTAATATAGAAAGCTTAGATAAACAATCAAAAATTGAATATACTATCGCTAGAACTAAAGATATTAAGAATATTATAATTAGTAAGTATGACGATGAAGAACTTACTAGTAGTATTAATAAATATTTAGTAAAAGAAAATGGTAAAACAAAATGTTATACAAAAGATAGTAGTTCAAATAAAGTATCTTGTGACGCTAAAGAAGATTTTAAAATTGATTATAAGAAATTAAAGAAAAATATAATTAAAATAAAAAAAGTAGATAATGAAGTAATTAATAAGGTTAGTTATAAAAAGTATACTGTATCTATGAAAAAAAGCGATGCATATAATTTAATATATGATAAAGATGTTATGGATGAAAAAAAATTAAGCGGAACAGTAGATGTTCAAATATTAGTTGATAAATCTACAAATTTTATTTATGAAATAGATTATGTAATTGATAATTTAAATTCAGATAGTAATAATAAAATAAAATATAGCGTACAAATAAACAATTTTGATTTTAACAATAATAATGAAATTAATTTACCTTTTTAGAAAAAAAGTGCATTTTATAGGCACTTTTTTTATTTTCTATCATAAATTAAAGTAGAGGAGTGATAAGAATGTCTAATTATAAAGAAATTGTAACTAAGGCAGTAATAGGTAAAGGTAAAAAGTATTTCAAAAATAAGTATAGTGTTAAAAGTGAAGTTGTTCCAAGTACAATATTAGGTTGCTGGATAATTAATCATAAATTTAAAGGATATGTACAAGGTGATGATGTAGTAGTTGATGGTTCATTTGATATAAATATATGGTATTCATATGATAATGATACAAAAACAAATGTTATTAATGAAACAATTAAATATAATGAACTTATTAATGTTAAAACAAAACTTGATGTAGATTTTAATGATTCAGAAATTATTGTTAGAGTACTTAAACAACCAAGTTGCGGTAATGTACAAATAAATGGTAATACTATAGATTTTGATATAGAAAAGGAACTTGGTATAGAAGTTGTTGGCGATACAAAAGTTAAAATAATGGTTGAAGATGATGAAGATAAATGGGAAGTATTTGATGATAATGTAACTGATGAAACACTAGAAGAAATAGATAATGAAGTAAATGAGGACTTTTTAGAGTAGTTGTCAACAAAAATAGTTGACACTACTTCTTTTTTTTAGTATAATTGACTTACAGTGAGTGGAAAAGGAGGAGTTAAATATGGCAGTTAAGATTAGATTAAAAAGAATGGGAGCTAAAAAAAGACCATTCTACAGAGTTGTAATCGCTGATTCAAGAAGCCCAAGAGATGGTAAAACAATCGATGAAATTGGTTACTATAACCCAATTGATGGTGAAATCAAAATTAAAGAAGAAGATGCTTTAAAATGGTTAAGAAATGGTGCTATTGCAACTGATACAGCTAAAAACGTATTATCTAAAGCAGGAATTATGACTAAATTCCATGAAGAAAAGAGCGGTAAATAATAATGACCTTAGTAGAATTAACAGAAATGATTGTTAAAAGTCTTGTTAGTGATCCAGATTCTATTTCAGTAAAAGAATTTCCTAGTGATGATGAAATAATTATAGAAGTAGTTGTTAAAGAGGAAGATATGGGTTCTGTAATAGGAAGAGAAGGAAAGATTGCAAATTCTATTAGAACTGTAGTTCAGGCAAGTTCTTATTTAAAAGATAATAAAAGAGTAAAGATTAATATCAGTTCTTTTTAAAGATATTAATCTTTTTTTTTGCATTTTTTCTTTATTTGTGATAGAATAACAAAGCTTTAAAAATTAAAGGGGGAATTTTTATGAATGGCATGTTAGATTTTAGAATAAGAAAATTACATCCAAAAATGCAAGAATATGTTTATTTAGGTACAAAAGTAGGACTATTCAATAATTTAAATATAGAAAGAGTTGTTAGCAGACTTGAAAGAGTAGAAATTGGAATTAATAATAATATGAATTCATATGCACATACTCTTCCTATTAGAATTGAAGATGAAAATGGAAATTATGTAAGTAAAGGAATAAATATAGATATTAATAAAGATAAAGTAGACTCTAAAATAAGACAAGGTTTATTTTATTTTGAAGATGAAATATTATTCCATGAATTTTCTCATGCAGTTAATGGTATATACGAAGAATGGTTCGAAAAATTAATGCTTGGATATGATGTAGATGAAAAATTTATATCTACAAGTCCAATAAAAGAAGATATGATAAAAAATTTATCTAGTAACCCTGAATTTAGACAAATTAAATATGCAGGAATATTATTAGATGATTTTGTATCACAAACAATAGCACAAAAGATGATAAATTATAAATATGAAAGAAATATATATCCTGATAGAGAAAGAATTTTTGAATTGTCAGAACCACCAATTAAATGTAATTGTAGTCTTAATGGTTGTTGGCAGTTTGAAAATGTTGCTAAAAAATTTATAGAATCAATGTATGGTGTATGTGATGTCGATCAATTTTGTATTGATGCAATAGACAAAGGAATAATAAATAAAATCTTTTCAAAATATATGAAAAGAAAAAGAGGTTTTATAGATTTATATAAAATATTAGGATATATGGGAAATGTTTCATTTTCTGTTATTAGTAAAAATTTAGATGAATATACAAAAGCAACAGATAGAGATATGGCCGCAAGAAATCCAAAAAAATTATTTCATTCAATAAAAGAATTAAATGGTATATTAGATAAAAATGCAGAAATTGAAAAAGTAAAAATGGGATTTGGTGCGTTTTAATTAATAAAAGAAGTAGATTAGTATTAAATCTATTTTTTTTATGATATAATTATTTAGAAGGATAGTGATAACATGGGAAAATATAAAGTAATAGATGGTAATGAAGCATGCGCTCATATATCTTATATGTTTACTGAAATAGCAGGTATATATCCAATAACACCTGCATCACCAATGAGTGAATATATAGACAAATGGAGTACTGAAGGAAGACTTAATCTATTTAATAATAGAGTTAAATTAATAGAAATGCAAAGCGAAGCAGGGGCAATAGCGCTTGTACATGGTTCTCTTCAAACAGGGTCACTTGCTAGTACATATACTGCAAGTCAAGGGCTTCTTTTAATGATACCTTCAATGTATAAAATAGCAGGCGAAATGCTTCCTTGTGTAATAAATGTAGCATCAAGAACTGTCGCAACACATGCTTTAAGTATATTTGGAGATCATTCTGATATATATGCATCAAGAAGTACAGGATTTTGCTTTTTAGCGTCTTCTTCCGTAGAAGATACAATATATATGACACTTGCATCTTACTTAAGTACGCTAAAAGGAAAACTACCTTTTGTTAATTTCTTTGATGGTTTTAGAACAAGTCATGAACTAAATAAAGTATATGTTCCAGATATGTCTGAGATAAAAGGTCTTGTACCATTTAAAACTATAGATAACTTTAGAAAAGAAAGTATGATATCAAAAAAACAAATAAAAGGTACAACACAAAATGATGATGTATATTTTCAAAATTTAGAAGCAAGAAATAAATATTATGATAAGATGCCTGATGTAGTAAATGAATGCATGGAAAAAATAAATAAAAAATTTAAAACAGATTATAAACCATTTAATTATTATGGTGATGAAAATGCAGAAAAAGTAATAGTTGCGATGGGTTCTGTTTGTGATGCATTAAAAGAACTTGTAGATGTACTTAATGCTAAAGGAGAAAAAGTAGGTGTATTAATAGTTCATTTATTTAGACCATTTTCTAAAAAATATTTCTTAGAAGTATTACCTAAAAAGGTACGTAAAATAGCGGTATTAGATAGAGCAAAAGAAGCAGGAGCAGTTGGTGAACCACTATATGAAGATGTAGTAAATATATTTAATGATGTAAAAAATAAACCATTTATAATAGGTGGAAGATATGGAATATCTAGTAAAGATACTAATTTAGAAGATCTGTATGCAATATTTAAAAACTTAGATAGTAATGAGCCTATTAACTCATTTACAATAGGAATAGTAGATGATGTTACAGGTAAAAGTTTAAAACCATGTAAAATAAAAAGTGATAAGAAAAATATTGAAATGCTTATATATGGATATGGTTCAGATGGTATGATTTCAGCATCTAAAGATATTATTAAAACAGTTGGAACAGAAACTGAAGCTTTTGTACAAGGATATTTTGAATATGATTCTAAAAAGAGTGGTGGAATTACTGTATCACACTTAAGAATAGGAAAAGAAAAAATAAATATGCCATATTATATAACAAATCCACATATTGTAGTATGTACTAAAGATGTATACTTAGAAAAGTATGATATGTTATCTAAAATAAGAAAAAATGGTATATTCATATTAGTAACAGATAAAACTGAACAAGAAATAAAAAATACTTTATCAAATAAAATAAAATATGAACTTGCAAAAAAGAATGTTAAATTTTATATAATTGATGCATATAGGATTGCTAAAGAAAATAATATTCCAAATAAAATAAGTATGATAATGGAAAATGCTATTGTATATATAACTAAAGTACTTCCACATGCTGAATTTACAAATGATCAAAAAGAAAGTATTAAACTCCATTTTTCTAAAAAAGGTGATGAAATAGTAAATAATAATATTAATGCTATAAAAGATATAGGAAATAAAATTGTTAAAGTAGAAGTAGATGAACTTTGGAAAAATCTAAGTTATTCAGAAGAAAAATATACTGGAATTATAGATAATATTATTCATTTAAAAGGTAATGATTTAACAGTAAAAGATTTTGAAAAACACGAAAGTGGAGTATTTCCTGTTAATACATCAAATTTAGAAAAAAGAAATATAGCGCAAGTTTTACCAAGATGGGTAAAAGAAAATTGTATAGAGTGTAATCAATGTTCTATAGTTTGTCCACATGGAGTAATAAGACCAAAATTAATGACAGAAGATGAAATTAAGAAAAATAAAAATGTAGTAGTTATACCATGCATGGGTAATGATGAATATAAATATGCACTTGAAATTAGTTATGAAAATTGTACAGGATGTGGTTTATGTGCAAATACATGTCCTGGTAAACTTGGTGCAAAAGCATTAATTATGACAGATCATAAAGAAGTAGAAAGAATAAATAATGAAATAAAAAATATAACTAATAAAAAATTATATTTAGAATCTACTATAAAAGGAGTAGCATTTAATGAACCATTATTTAAATATTCAGGTGCATGTGCAGGATGCGGTGAAACACCTTACTTAAAATTATTAACACAAATATATAAAGATGGACTTATAATCGCAAATGCAACTGGATGTTCATCAATATACGGTGGAAGTCTTCCAACAAATCCATATAATGTGTCTTGGTCAAATTCACTATTTGAAGATAATGCAGAATATGGATTAGGTATGAGAATAACTATGGATCTTGCTAAAGAAAAGATTACTAATATAATGAAAGAAAAATTAAAAGGTAGACTTGGAATAAAAAATATAGAAATGTTTAATAAATGGTTAGTAAATAAAGACAATTATAATATTACTAAAGAAATAATGGAAAATATTAATTATGATGAAGTAAAAGAACTTGAACCATTAAAAGGATATATTATGTCAAAAGATGTTTGGATAGTAGGTGGAGATGGTTGGAGTTATGATATAGGATTTGGTGGAATAGACCATATTATGGCATCAGGAGAAGATGTAAATATATTAGTACTTGATACAGAAGTATACTCAAATACTGGTGGTCAAGCAAGTAAATCAACTGAAAAAGGTGCAGTTGCTAAATTTGCTAATGATGGTAAAAAAACATCTAAAAAAGATCTAGCAAGAATGATGATGGGATATCCTAATGTATATGTTGCTCAAATAAGTTTAGGTGCAAATATGAATCAAGCAATAAAAGCATTAAGAGATGCTGGAAGTCATAAAGGACCATCATTAGTAATTGCTTATTCACCATGCATTAATCATGGTATTAAAAAAGGAATGGGTAATTCTATTGAAGAAGAAAGATTAGCAGTAAAATCAGGTTATTTCCCAATATTTAGATATGATGGGGAAAAAGAAGAATTTACATTAGATTTTAAATCACCAGACTTTGATTTATATGATGACTTCTTAGATGGAGAAAATAGATATACAATGATTAAAACTGTTAGTCCAAAACTTGCTAAAGAATTATTAACAGAAAATAAAAAAGAAGCAATTAAAAGATTTGAATATTATAAGAATTTAAGTAATTAAAAGAGGTAAAAATGAGAGAAATAAAAATAAATGGAATATATAAACATTTTAAAGGAGACTATTATTTAGTTATAGATATAGCAAATCATTCTGAAACAAAAGAAAAATATGTTGTATATAGAAGATTATATGATGATTGTAGTTTATGGATTAGACCACTTGATATGTTTTTAAGTGAAGTAGATCATGATAAATATCCAGATGTAAAACAAAAATATAGATTTGAATTACAAGAAATAAAAAGTGTAGTTAAAAAATAATAACTACACTTTTTTTATATTTTAAGTCAAAAAAAGAGCCGTCCCCCCTGAAGGGCAGCTCTATAAAAAAGAATAAAAAGGGGTTGGCTAGTGTGATACTAGCACCAATTCGCCATTTGGGAATTGGTAGCATATATATTACTTATAAATGGGTAATTTGTCAAGTACTTTTTAAAAAATATGTTATAATATTTTTAAAGGATGTGAATAGTTTTGACTGAGTTAACAAATATAAAAGGTATTGGACCTAAAACAGTAAGTACATTAAATAAACTTGGAATAAATAATGTTAATGATTTAATAAATGATTATCCATATAGATATGAAATATTAAAACAAACTTCTTTATATGAAGAAAAAGTAGTAGTATCTGGAATTATAGAAACTATTCCAACTATTAGTTACTTTAAAAATATGAATAGATTATCATTTAAGTTTAATACAAGTAATAATTTAGTAAATGTTGTAATATTTAATAGAGCATTTTTAAAACCTAATTTATTAATTGGAAAATATATAACTGTAATAGGTAAATATGATACTAAAAGTAATACAATAAATGCAGCAGATATAAAGTTATTTGATTTAGGAGATAGAACATTAATAGAGCCTATTTATCACTTAGTAAAAGGCATAAATAATAAGTCATTAAATAAATATATAAATGAAGCATTAAATGAATGTAATATTGTAGATTATATACCAGAAGAAATAATAAATAAGTATAATTTTATAGATAAAAAAGAGGCACTTAGAATAATTCATAATCCAAAAAAAGGATTAAAAGATGCGATAAATAGATGTAAATATGAAGAACTATTTATATTTATGATGAAAATAAATGCACTAAAAAGAAAAAATAATAATTTAAATATTGGTTATGAAAAAGATATTGATATAGTTAAAATTAATGAATTTATAAATGGATTACCATTTGAATTAACTACTCATCAAAAAGAAGCATTAAATGATATATTTAAGGATTTAAAAAGTAATAAAAGAATGAATAGATTATTAGAAGGTGATGTTGGTTCAGGTAAAACAATAGTAGCATTAATAAGTATGTATGCACTATATTTAAGTGGATATCAAAGTGCACTTATGGTTCCAACTGAAGTACTAGCTAATCAACATTATGAAAATTTTAAAAATTTATTAGAAGGATATAATATAGAAATTGCGCTTCTAACAGGAAGTACTAAAAAAAGTGAAAAAAATAAAATATATGAGGATATAAAATCAGGTAAGATAAATATGGTAATAGGAACGCATGCCATAATAGAAGATGATATAAAATATAATAATTTAGGATTAGTAATAACAGATGAACAACATAGATTTGGAGTTAATCAGAGAAATAACTTAAGAAATAAAGGTAATATGCCTGATGTACTTTATATGAGTGCAACTCCAATACCAAGGACATATGCTCTTACTATATATGGAGATATGGATATATCTATAATAAATACAATGCCTAGTGGAAGAAAAAAGATAATAACTAAAGTGTTTGATAATAGTGATATAAAAAAAGTACTTGTAAAAATAAAACAAGAATTAGATTTAGGTCATCAAATATATATAGTATCTCCATTAATAGAAGATTCAGAAGAAGAAATGGAAGATACTAAAAAACTAGAAAAGAAGTTTAAATTAGCATTTAAAAACTATAATATAGGTGTTATGCATGGTAAACTTTCTCCTAAAGAAAAAAATAAAGTTATGGATGACTTTGTAAATAAAAAAATAGATATATTAATAAGTACTACTGTAATAGAAGTTGGAGTAGATGTTAAAAATGCGACTATGATAGTTATATTTGATGCATATAAATTTGGACTTGCAACACTTCATCAATTAAGAGGTAGAGTAGGAAGAAATAGTGAACAATCATACTGCGTTTTAATGACTAATAGAGAAACTGAAAGACTTAATATAATGGAGAATGTAAGTGATGGATTTACACTTGCTGAAGAAGATTTAAAACTAAGAGGATCAGGTGATTTATTTGGTATAAAACAAAGTGGTGATATGAGTTTTAAACTAGCAAATATTCAAAAAGATTATGAACTTTTGATAAAAGCTAAAGCTGATTCTGAAGAAGTATTAGATAATATTGATAAATATGAGGTTTTAAAAAATATGTTAAAAGAAAGTATAAATATGGATTAAAGATATTGACTTTTAAATTAAAATATTTTATTATTAATATAGCGTAACAATATGTTACGTAACACACACTTTTACGGATATGTGTGAAAGTGTAACCAAAACCCCCTGAAGAGAGCGATTAACTTATATCGCTCTCATTTTTTATGCCCATTTTATAGGAGTTTGTGAGGTTTCCCGTTTTTTCTAGATACCAATCCAGATACCAAAAACCTTTTTTCAGATACCAAATTAATTTTTTATTTAAGTTTATTTAAATACCAAGATTTAAATTATCTATGGTATTTTTTACATCTCCAAGATTATTTGGAAACATATGAAAATAGGTATCTAGTGTTTCTTTAGTACTAGCATGTCCTAAATACTTAGATACTGTTGTTGGTGGTTGACCTGTATTTATTAAAAGTGATGAACAACTATGCCTAAAAGAGTGTAGTGGAATTCTTCTAATATCTGCATTTTCAGCAATTCGCTTATTTATTCTATGCATCATTCCAAATGTTAATGGATCAACTTCTCCAAATACAAACCATTTTTCATTAAATCCATAGTATTTCTTTTTCTCATTGTAAAGATTTACTAAATCGTTGTATAAGATATCAGTAAGAGGTAATGTCCTAATACTTTTAGAAGTCTTTGGTGGTGTTAATTCATAATACTTTCCGCTATCTTTAACACTATTCGCTTGTTTAGTAATAGATACTTGTTTATTCTTCCAATCTATATCTGACCATTGAAGTCCACGACATTCACCTCTACGAAGTCCACAATAATATAACATTTCAAACATTGTTTTATCATTTAGACTAGTAGTACCAGTAATATATTTTTGAAATTCTTCAAAAGTATAAACATCTTTTTCCTCTTTGATTTCATTTGGATCTTTAAAGAATTCTATTTTCTTATAAAAACGCATTAAATTAATATCATACATTTTCATACCCCAGTTAAGAATAATTTTAAGAAATTTTTGAATATCATTTCTGCTAGAACATTTAATAGGTTTATCCCATAGTTCTTGTTGAAATTTATGATATAGATTACCATCCATATTTTTTAACTTAACATTTTCAAAATTAGTGAAATATCTTCTTCTTTTTAAATAAGTTTCCATAGTTCTTTTTCGAACTTTATTTTTTGTGATTCAATATATTGGTCAGTAAGAGTTCCAAATGTCATATCCATATCTCCACCAAACTCAACTTTATTATTTAAAAATTCTCTTTCAGCATTCATTGCATCAAGTTTAGTTTTATATGCTTTTGAAAATTTCTTTTTCCATTTTCCACTCTTATCTTTTTCGTTCCAATAAAATTTATACTTACGACCATCTTTAGTCCATTGATCTTTCGGTAATTTATAGATTCCCATATATCATTCCTCCTTTGTTGGGATTTATAAATATACCAGTTCGTAACAATTCTATTTTATCATACAAATGGTAATATTATAAATCATCTTTCTAAAATATTAATTGAATCTGCAAGAACCGAAAAAGGTATTTCTCAAAGAGAGTTAGCTAAACAAACAGGTATTAGTAGAAGTACCTTAAATGATTTAATTAATGGTAAAATAAAAAAAGTAGATATCGATGATCTACGAAAGATTGCTGAAACATTAGATATGTCTTTACAAAAATTATTAAAAGCTGCAGGTTATGATGAGATGAGTTTCTATTTTTCTAAAAACAAATTGAAAGATAGATATTATGATAAATCAAGTAAAGATTTAAAAGAATTACTTGAACAATATAAATCATCAGAAACTGACTTATTAACTTTTGATTCTAAAAAAAGAGATAAAGCAAGAGAGATTGGATTTAAATTATTTGATGCAACTGAAAAACTAAAGTGGATTAAAGAAGGCAAGGAAGGATTTACTTTAGATCAAGTTATAAAAGAATTAATCGAAGCACAAAAAATTCTAGATCCTATTATGAATAAATATGATTATAGTAAATTACCAGGTAGAAGTTAATAAATATTTAAGGAACTTTTAACATCTATAAATGTTGATTTAACGCAATTTGCAAAGCCAAATTACAGAGATTAAAGAAATCTCATTTTTTTGTGATATAATGTATTTGGGTGGTTTTATGTCTAAAGTTTCAAATGTATTAACCATGTTAGAATTATTGCAATCTGGAAAAAAATATAGCATAAATGAGTTATCAAGTATTCTTGAAGTTTCTGAAAGAATGATTAGAGTATATAAAGAAGATTTAGAAAAAGCAGGAATATATATTGATACAATCATGGGTCCATATGGTGGATATGTATTGAATCAAAGTGTACGAATGCCAGTTAGAAAATTTAAAATGAAAGATGCTGAATTATTAGATAAATATATTAAAAACGAAAAAGATAAAGATACAAAAGATAAACTTATTTTGTTGCAAGATAAAATTAAGGGTGTTTATATTGGAAGTAAGCAAGAAGAAAAAGAGTTGAATTTAAAAGATGAAACTGGTAAAAAGTATAATGTATTAACTAGAGCTATAAAAGAAAAAGAAAAATAAAAATATTGTATTATTCATATGGCAAAGGAGAAAATGAAAGAATTATTGATCCAGCAGAAATGTTTCTATTTCATGATGGTTGGTATTGTGCTGCTTTTTGTGAAAAAAAACAGGATATTAGACACTTTGAATTAAAAAGAATAATAAAATATGAATTATTAGATGAAAAATATGAGTAGACGAAATATTACCTCCTTTTGAGTTATATTTAACTTGAAAGGAGTTTTTTATATGGAAAAGAATATGAAAGAGAATTTTGAAAAATTAGAAAGGAGGGTTTTTGATTCTTTAAATAATACGGATTTAAAAAAGATTAATTATGAACTATCGAGAATAAATGGTCCAACATTAATTTCTGGTGTTGGAGGTTCAAGTGTAGTTTCTGAGTATGCATCAAAAATACTATCTCAAAAGAATCATATTATTACTAGAAATACTGAACCAAGAGATTTTAAATATATGGATTCAAATTTATATGAAAATGTATTGGCATGTAGCTATTCTGGTAATAATTACGGTGTAGATTTAGCATTTGATAACAAATTACGACACTATCTACTTGCTAGTAAGTCTAACGAACAAGATGGTATAATTAATTTAACTTATAACTGTGATGATAAAGAAAAAAGTTTTATTTCTTTAGCTGCAACTTTAATACCATGTAGTATTTTACTTAATTATTATATTAATAATGAATGGTATAGAATTATTGATGATTTAGAAAGTTATGATTTTAATTTTGATACTAATTGTGATGCATATGAAATATTTAGTGGATTTGATACATCAACAGCTAGTAAATATTTAGAGTCAACGATGGTTGAATCTGGTATTGGTACACCAATTATTCATGATAAATACTCTTTCTGTCATGGAAGAAGTACACTATCTACAGTAAGTAATAATATAGCTATATACTTTGATACTGGAACAGAATTAGATCAGTTATTATTAAGTGAAATATATAAATATTATAAAGATGTAGTTGTTTTAAATAGAAGGAAAAGCGGTACATATGTATTAGGACATAAAATAGATTTATTTAGAGAATATCTACTATTACTTGAATGTATGTATTTAACAAAATATATAGCCGAATCTAAGCAAAAGGATTTATCTGGCGTAGATTATAATCCTATAGTTAAAAAATTATATAAATACAAAGGAAAGTTATGAGAAATAAGTAGGTAGATCTAAAAATTTGCTTTTTTAGTTTTTTAATTAGTGTAAATTAGATATTATAATTAAAATTACTAATTTTTTTGCAAAAATCATATTTTTATGATATTATATAACACAATTTATGGGGGTTATTATGGACGGAATGCAAGAAAGGGAAAAAGAGTTTATAAATACTTTTAGTAATTCAGATATTGTAATTGATGATTTACCTTCTAAAATTGAATTACCTATGTATAGTAGATTCTTAACAAATGATATTGGAATTAAGTATATAGGTAATATGTTAAAAAATATAGATGTAAGACTATACTTAGCATATCTGAAGATGTTAAAAGACAAAATTAAATTTATTCATGATTATGATGTTGAAAAATCAGTTTGTATAAGTGAAGTGGCTTCAGGAGTTACTAAAAATGTTGTAATTAATGTTCCATATATTGGAAATGGTATGGATATATTAGCAACTTCTCACGAGCTAGGACATGGAATAAAGTCATTTACCAAAGTTAATAATGAAAGACATTTACATTCTAATACTATATACGATGAAACAATATCTATATTGTTTGGGAGATTGTGTCTGGAAAGATATGTCAATGATTTTGGTTTTGATATTTATGCACAACAATTTGAATTATTAAACATTAAAAATGCAGTGAATTGCTTAGGAAAAATTAAGATATTATTACCAGAGTATATAAGAAAACAAACTGCATTAGATAATACTACTGCAAAAATAGTTAAAAATCACAAATATGATGATTATAAATATCATTCTTTTGTACGAGAAGTTGAAGAATTAAGAGATGAGTTATATAAACTAATTAGTTATCCAATAGGAATATCATTAGCCAATGTATATGATAATTTTGATAGAAAACAAAAAGAAGAATATTTAGAATTTGTAAGTAAATTTTTATTAAATATAAAACACATTAATTTTGAAATGATATTAGAATATTTTGATATTCCTTTTGATGCAACTTTTTATGTTGAGAACTTTAAAGAATATATTAAAAAATTTGAAAGTGAAAATAGCAAGAAATTAGTTTTAGGGGGTAAAAAATAATGGTAAATTTAACAGATGATGAAAAATTAGAACTTGGAATTTACATAGAACAAGTAATAAGAGAAGAACTACAAAAAATAATTAAACAAGAAGCAAGAGATATTAGTCAAAAAATAGAGTCAAGAGTTGATTTAGAAACTAATATAAATACATTAACTAATAGGATATTAGCTAAAAGCAAAATTAAAGGTTTCGTAGAAAGTATAAGTAAAACTATGGGAACTTACTTAAGAGATTTAGATGATATCAAACAATTTAGAGATAATATTCGTAGAGAAATAATTCAATCTCTTGCCGAAGATAAAGAAAACTTAATTAAAAAAGCAACTGAAAAAACTGATGCAATGATAGAAGGACAAAAAGAAATTATAAAAGGTTATGCACATGAAGCATATGAGTTGGCTGATTTCATTGAGAATACGAAAAAACGAGTTATTAATGAAATTGTATCTGAAGCAACAAAAAGAATTGAAATAGAAGATGTTAGACCTAGAGCTATTGAAATATATCATAATGGTACATTAGAAAAAACATTAGAAAAAGAATTATATCATCAAGAATTTGAAACAATATATAAGTTAATAAGAATTGGATTACCAGTTATGCTAATTGGCCCAACTGGTTCAGGTAAATCAGTTTGTGCTGGACAAGTAGCAAAAGCACTAGATATGCCTATGTATTATACAAATAATGCTAGTGAAGAATATAAATTATTAGGATTTACTGATGCACATGGAAAGTACAAAGAAACTCAATTTTACAAAGCATTTAAAGATGGTGGATTATTCTTCTTAGATGAAATTGATAACAGTCATCCATCAGCATTATTATCATTAAATTCTGCAATTGGTGCAACAACAAATGGTAATATTTATATGGCATTTGAAGATGGTAAATATACACAAGCTCATCCTAACTTTAGAATAATTGCTGCTGCTAATACTTGGGGAAATGGTGCAAACAGAATGTATTGTGGAAGAAGCGAATTGGATTCTGCATCATTAGATAGATTTATTCAAATTTATTTTGATTATGATCCTAAAATAGAAAAGTCAATAATTAGTGATGACGAATTATTACAATTCTTTTGGAATTTTAGAAGAATTATAAGTGACTGTGGAATTAGACATACTGTTACCACAAGAAATATTGACTATGCAAGTAAACTAAAAGAAGCAGGATTTACAACTGAACAAATCTTGTTATATACAATAATTAAAGAATTAGATTTTGAAGATATGAAAATTATATCTCAAAGATTTGATGATGAAGGAATTGAACCATCTATTTATTCAGAAGGATTTAAAAAAATGGTATTAAAGAAGGCATAAATTATGATAAGTAATATTTATTCTAATAATGGATACGATTTTTTTGAACAAAAATTTAAAAATAGACAAGATTTAATTTCTTATCTTAAAAGTGCTAAAACATCACTGGCATTCGCAAGTAGAGAGTTAGCATCTCATAAAACTTCTGATGGATATATTGAGTGGACTAAAACAAAGTCATTTGATGAAGCATTACAATTATTTGAAACTGGTTGGTATGAAGACTTTGACAAGTTTTTAGCTCAAAAGAAACAAATCGATAAGTATTTTCCTTATATTGCTAAGAAAAAAACTTATCATAATTATATTTGTGGTAGTGTTCCAAATGTAGTTAATGCTATAAACAATTTGCCATTATCTATGAGAAAATTATATGATGATAATAATCCTCAAAACATTATAACAATCAATTATAATTGTAGTTATCCGTGGATGACAACACAAAATCAGATATTTATTAACGGATTATTAACACTTTCTTTAATAGATTTCTTTGATAGTCTTGGTTATAGAGTCGATTTAAGATTTTATGAAATATCAAAGACAGGAAATCAAATATTATTTACTGATATAATATTAAAGTCCCCAGGAGAAAGAATTAACTTACAAAAGTTTTATTTTGCTTTTTGTAATCCATCATTTTTAAGAAGGATAATATTTAGGGTAACAGAAACAACAAATGGCCTAGATATACAATGGACAAGTGGTTATGGTAGATGTATGCCAACTGATGAAATTAAGAAAATTTTAGGTATTGATGAAAATAACATCTTTATTAATTGGCCAGAACAAATGGGAGTAAAAGGTGAAAATATTGAAGAAGATATTAAGTCTTTTCTAGATGCAGTAGTTTTAGGCAATTATATTAAAATAGATGAAGAAAGATTTAATATTTGTGATGATAAACATGTATTAAAAAAGAAAAAATAATTTGTAATGACACTATGGCACTATAAATGTGTGTGGGGTACTCGCAAACAGTGTGTCACTGTGTCATTTTATAATAAAATTTAAAAAAATATGATATAATTGAATTAATGAAGTGCTTGTACACGGCTTCTGTCTTTTTGTACAGCACTTTTTTTGGAGGTAATATATGAGTAATGTTTTGATTAAAAATTGTAATAATATTAAAGAAGCATCAATAGTCATAGAAGAAGGTAATTTGAATATCAAGTTTGCTATTAATGGTACTGGTAAATCTACGATTGCTAAAGCATTATTAAACAAGGATAAAGATTTATCTTTACTAAAACCATTTGGAAAAGAAGAAAATCCAGGTGTAGAATGCAATCCAAATATTGATAATGTGGAATTATTTGATAGTGATTTTGTAAATAATGTAGTATTTAATGGAAGTAATGTAATTGAAAATGCATTTGAAGTATTTATTAAGTCAGATAAATATGATGAACAGCGAAATAATATTAATAGTTTATTACATGAATTAAAACAAAAGATTATAGGAAATGAAGAACTAAATAAACTTAATGAACAATTAATTAAATTATCTTCAAAGATAAACTATAAAAAGGAAAAAAATACCATTGATTCAAGAGGAATGTATTCTAGTATAAAAACTGATAAAAATATTTTTAATATCCCGAAAGAATTAAATAAATATTCATTGTTTTTGTCTGATAAAGAAAAAAATATTTTATGGTCTGAATGGAAAAATAAGGGTAAAACTTATGATTATGGGGAAATATGTCCTTACTGTGCAGAAAAATTTAGTGGAGATCATGAAAAAGAAAATGAAGCATTTAATTCATATTATACAAAAGCAAATGTTAGCAATTTAACCGAGTTTTCAAATATCATTGATAATACTAAAATATATTTGAATACAGATAATTCAAAAAAAATAGAAAAGTGTATAAAGGAAAATGTTCCAAATGCAGAAAAAGATTTAATATTTACAAAATTTATGTCAGAAGTAACATACTTAAAAGAAAAAATATACAATATCACTACTTTTGATTCTTATAAAGTAGGAAAAAGTGATATTTCAAATTTATCTAATATACTTTTAGATTTAAAAATAAGTACTGATGATCTTGAGTATTTCAATAATGAAACTTTAATTAAGTCTATTGATATAATAAATAGTTCAATTTCTGAAATGATAGGAAAAATTACAGATTTACAAAAAGAAATTGGAAAAATGAATAGTCTCGTAATATCTAAAATGTCAAGTTGTAAAAAGGAGATAAATAGTTTTCTAAAATTGGCAGGATTTAGTTATGAATTTGACATAGTTAAAGATGGTGATGAAAAAAACTCTATAACAGTTTTAAAGTATGTTAATAGTGATGATGAAAAAATACAAGTATCTGATATAGAAAAACATTTAAGTTGGGGAGAAAAAAACGCATTTGCTTTAGTTTTGTTTATGTATTATGCATTAAGTAAAAATCCAAATTTAATCATATTAGACGATCCAATTTCTTCTTTTGATGGTAATAAGAAATATGCAATTATTAATAGGCTATTTTCTAATAAAGGAGATTATGAAGACAGTTTTTACAACAAAACAGTTTTAATGTTAACACATGATTTTGAACCAATTATAGATTTTGGAATAAACCATAAACCTACAAAAGAAAATAATATGTGGTATTTAAAAAATAATAATGGTATAATTCAAGAACAAAAAATAAATGTTTCTTCTGATGTTTTATCAACTATAAAGTTTTATTACAATGAATCAATCAATGAAGATAATAATATAATTTCTAGAATTTGTTTTTTAAGAAAATATTTAGAGCATATATCTACTAAAAAAAATAGTGAAGAAAATGCATACAATATTTTATCTTCAATTATACATGGGGACAATTTAAGAAAAAAAATAGACGATGAACAATATGAAGATTTATCAGTTGATGAAATAAAAAGCGGAGAAGAATGGATAAAACAATTTATAAAAACGTTTGATAGCAACAAAATATTAATAGATAATATTAACAATAAATATATTTTAGATAGTTATAAAACCGAAACAAATAATTATATAAAAATTCAGTTATTTAGAGTTTATTTAGAATTATCTGATAACAGGAATAAGCTAAAAGAAAGTAATAGTATAGTATTAAAATATATTGATGAAATATATCATATTGAAAATGACTACATATTTTCTTTAGATCTAATTAAATTTGATATAATACCAGATTTTATAATAAATAGCATTGATGAATTTATGTCTAATGAAATAAAATAGATAATATTGTAAATATGTTGATGTTCATAAACAATGATATTATTTTCTAGATACCAAAACTAGATACTAATTGCAAAAAAATTAGTTATTTTTATAAACCTTAATAAATTCAAGAAAATGAAAAAGCCTTATTTTATAAGACTTTAACCAATTATTAAATTGTTACGAACTGATACTTAGATTTTCCCCTGAAGAGAGCGAAAGCTCTCGTTTTTGTTTGAAAAGTGCGATAAAATAATGGATTTAAGAGTTCTACAGAACTCCTTGAAGAGTGTTAGGTACCGTTTAGGTACCATTTTCATTTAAAAACAGTTTTTATAGTGTAAATTAGAAACAAATATGTAGTATAATGAAATAGATATATAGGAGGTTTATTATGATTTGTGGTTATAAAGAAATTGTTGATGCAATAAATAAAACAAATAGTTTTTCAATAGGAGATTTAATTAATTCCTTATTATTAATGTGTTCAATAATAACTATTGTATTTTTATTGATTGATAAATACTCAAAAGGACGACCTTATTTGCAAGTTTCTATAGAAATGATAAGATCAAGTTTAGCCTGCGTGGTTATAAAGAATGTTGGGGAAGTATCTTTATCATTAAAAAAAATAACTTTTGATAGAGAATTTATAGAGCAATTGCCAGAATATGATCAAAAATATTTTAAAGACACTAAAATAAATAATTTATTGCTTCATCCAGGTTCAAAATGGGTTATGTGTTTTGGTACATCAATAAATGACATTTTAAAAAATTATGAGAAAAAAGCTGTTCTTATAAAGTATGAATATACAAAATTAAATAGAAAAAAAGTATATAGAGAGGAATATTTGGCGGATTTTGAACAGATATCACATTTTCTTGTTTATATTAGTGAAATTGATGAATTGTCTAATGAAGTTAAAAAAAGTACAAATGAGTTATCAAAAAAACTTACAAAAATTGAGAATGAAGTCATTAGTTTTAGAAATTTAAATGAAGATTATTTTAGAAATACAGTAATACAAAAGAAAAAATAGCTAGGAAAAATCCTAACTTTTTTATTCTAATTTATCAATTAAATCAACAACTTCATTTAAAGCAGAATTAAATAGATGTGTATAAGTTGCTTCCCACATAGCATTTCTATAAAATGAGCTAGCAATATAAAATGCTATCACTTCAGGAATAACATATTCTTCCAAATAACTATCATAGTTTTCATAAAAATGATCAATGACCTTTTCACACTCTTCATCACTTATATCTTTATCAGTACATTTTCTTAACATAAATACCTCCGTATGTATTAATCAATCTTAATAAAAAATATTGCAAGTTTATTATAGAAATTATAATCAAAGCCTTCTCAAAACAATTATTTAATGGTATAATTGATATATAGGAGGTAGAACACATGAAAGATAAAAAGTATACATATATTAGTCTGTTTAGTAGTGCTGGTGTTGGATGCTATGGATTTAAAATGGAAAATTTTGAATGTGTTGCTACCAACGAACTTATTGAAAGAAGACTTAATGTCCAAAAAGCAAATCATAAATGTAAATATGATTCTGGTTATATATGTGGAGATATAACAAAAGATGAAACAAAGAAAATATTATTTGATGAAATAAAAATGTGGAATAAAAAAGAAAATATGGACAACATAGACGTTGTTATAGCAACTCCACCATGTCAGGGAATGTCAGTTGCAAATCTAAAAAAGAATAATGAGATAAACAGAAATTCATTAGTTATTGAATCAATAAAAATAATAAAAGAAATAAAACCGAAAATCTTTATTTTTGAGAATGTATCAGCTTTTTTAAAAACAGCATGTATTGATGTAGATGATAAAGTTAAATCTATTGAAGAAGCAATAAATAATAATCTTGACAATGATTATGTTATTATGAGTCGTGTTATTAATTTTAAAGATTATGGATCTAATTCAAGTAGAACAAGGACATTAGTTATTGGTGTTAGAATGGATTTTGAAGATTATATATCACCAATTGACTTATTCCCAAAAAGAAAAAAAGAAAAAACATTAAAACAAGTTATTGGGAAACTAAAGCCATTAACAGAATTTGGAGAAATTAGCAATGATGACATTTATCACTTCTTTAGAATTTATCCAGAACATATGCGTTCTTGGATTCATGACTTAAAAGAGGGAGAATCAGCATTCGACCAAGAAGATGACAATAAAAAACCTCATACAATTGTTAATGGGAAAATTAAAATAAATGCCAATAAAACAGGAGATAAATATAAAAGGCAATTTTGGAATAAGGTTGCACCATGTATTCATACAAGAAACGATCAACTAGCTAGTCAAAATACTATTCACCCAGTAGATGATAGAGTATTTAGTATTAGAGAATTAATGAACATAATGACTATACCAAAAACTTTCAAATGGGTTGAAACAGATGAAAGCGAACTAAATAAACTATCTTACGATGAGAAAAGAAAATTCCTAAAAAGAGAAGAAATAAATATTAGACAATCAATCGGTGAAGCTGTTCCAACAGAAATATTCCGTCAAATAGCATTAAATATAAAGGACAATTTAAATAGAAGAAATTATTCTTTAAGAGAAATAAATAAATTAATAAAAGATAATAATTTATTAGATAATGGAAATCTTAATGATTTTATAAAGAATAATAAAAATGAATTATCATTTACTACTTTATCTAAAATTGCTGAATTATCTAATGCTGAAAGAAATGATGAAGAAGCATTTTATACAAATAAGAAATTATTGAATTATATTTACAAAGAATTACCAAATATAAATAAAAAACAAATTAGAGTATTAGAACCATCAGTAGGAGTTGGAAATTTTATTCCATATATAATTTCTAAATATAGTTATGCTGAAGAATTAATAATTGATGTCGTTGATATAAATAAATATTCAATAGGTGTATTGAAAGAACTATTGAAGATAATTGATATACCACAAAATGTTACTATAAATTATATTTGTGATGACTTCTTATTACATGATTTTAGTGATAGATATGATGTTGTAACAGGAAATCCACCATTTATGAAAATGAACTCTAAAAATAAATTATTGGGTAAATATAAGGAAAATTGTATTAACGATGAATCAAATAATACTTCGTCATATTTTTTAGAGAAGTCATTACAAATATCAGATAATGTTGTTATGGTAATGCCTAAGTTTTTATTAAATACTAGCGAGTATGAAAAAACGAGAAAGTATATTTCAACTTTAAATATTAATTCAATAATAGATTTTGGAGAAAAGGGATTCGAGGGAGTATTAATTGAAACGATATGTATTAACATTAATACTTGCAATAAACCTAATAAAACAAAAGTATATTCTTTAACATTGAAACAAGAAATAAATCAAAAACAGAATTATATTATTGATAAAAAATTACCATACTGGATTATTTATCGTAATGAAGAATTTGATAATTTGTTGAATAAAATGGATTTCAATATATTTGATGCTTTTAGAGATAGACAAATAACAAATAGTAATAGTTCTAAAAGTATAAAAGATATTTGGATTATCAAATCAAGAAATATTAATGACGATGCTACTGAAATTAATCATATTAATGATTATGACCAATATATAACAGAAGATGCTATAAAAAATTATAATGTCTATGAGTATTTAAATGATAAAAATGTTTATATAACTCCAAATATGACATATAAGCCAAGAGTTTGCAAGAAACCAGTTGGTACAATAGTAAACGGTTCAGTAGCAATATTAATACCTAAAAACAATGTTAAATTAACAAAAAAGGATATGTTATTTTATTCAACAGATGAATATAGAAATTTTTATAAGATTGCTAGAAACTATCAAACAAGATCGTTGAATATTGATAAAACTTCCGTATTCTTTTTTGGAAAGTTAAAGGAGGCATAACATGAATTGGCTGACAGAAGAACAAATATTAAAATTTATGGATCATTACAATTATGATATTAGAAAAAGTCATAATGCTAGATGGATAGATCAAAAATGTACTCCTGATGTTTTATGCATAATAGCAGATTGTATTTTAGAATTTGTTAATTCAAATCCTGATAAGGAATATTTTAGTTCACTTGATATATGGCATAATGAATATACAGTGCAAAATGTTGAATCAATTTTTAAAAAGCCTAATCCTGATGAACAAAAAGCAAGAAACGAATATGATAAATTTTTTCAACAGCCAATGGAAATGTTTGCAAATGCTGGGATTCTATGGAAGAAAAAAGAGGGCAACAGAAATTTTTATAAATTATGGAATAAAATGTTACTGGAGTATATTTCAATAAGAGAAATGAATGCTTTGAAATTTATTGAGTTATATAATACTAAAGTTTTAAAAGACAGTGGTATATATTCTTATTTTGAAAAGTTTTTTAATAATCCAAATAATAATACTTATGAAGAAATGAAACATGAATTTGGAAGATTTACAGTATTTAATACTCCTATAAATGGTATAGTTGAATGCAATAGAATATTCACCAAGGTATTAAATCCGTTAGCATTTATGAAAAATACATTTGGTACTGAAAAAGGAAGAATGTCAAAAGGAATAATAACAAAAGATATGCTAATGTACAATAGAAATAATTTTAGAGATATTTATGTTAATAAACCTAAAGAGATGACTCGTGGAGAATACTATGAATCTCTAGCAGATAAACCTAATGCAAATTTAATTAAATATCAATCTGGAAAAGCTAAGAAATTATTAAGAATATTTAATGATACATTTAATAATGGGGAATCAGAAGTTAAAGATGAATTAGCTATTGGTCATGCAATCAATATGCATCATATATTTCCAGAAAATGAGTTCCAGGAAATTAGTGGCTATGTTGAAAATCTAATTGCTTTAACACCAAGCCAACATTTTCAAAAAGCACATCCTGATGGTAATACAAGAATTATTGATAAAGGTTTTCAACAAATATGTCTATTAGCTAAGGCAGATCATATAGAAGAAAATATAAATCATGGACAAGAAGTTATTTATTCTTTTGATAATTTTAAATTTGTTTTATCAGTTGGATTTGATAATAATGAGTTTGAAGATGTAGAAAATATGAATTTCTCTGAAGTTGTTAGACTAATTAATATTCAATACATAGTTTGTGGTTAATATTGATTTCAAGATATTGAGTTTGACTTAATATCTTTTTTTGTATAAGTTTTCTCAATGATATGTCATTTATAACATTTATGATATAATAAGATAACAAATTAAAGGGGGGATGATATACCAATGAAAAGATTAGATAATGAACAGGTTTTAGCTGTTTGTAAGATTTTTATTGACGGCCGTGGATTTGCATGCAGATTAAATGTTAGTGAAAATATAAAGAATTATCTTTTAAAGTATAAATACATATATCCAAATGAAAAATTACCTGATTATTATTTCTTAGATAAAAAATTTTATAAAAATTATAAAAAAGAAATTGAAAGAATAGGGTTAAATCGTTTTGAAAAAGAGTTAATTAAAGATTATTTTGCATTGAATATCATATATTTTGATGAGGAAATAATGCATTTATTTTTAAATAATCCTAAATTTCATTTTCATTGGAGTGGTTACAGAGGATATGTTTGTTCAACAGAAAATTCTAAATTAGATGTATATATAAAGGATTTATGTTTATGCCATGATTTAGAAGAAAATAAAATTGTTATTGGTATGTTAATGGTTGATTTGATAGATTTGTCTGAACAATCTCAATTAATATTACAACCGTTTATGATTGAAGATGATGGTAGAAGATATGAAATGCATTCATACAATATTAAAAACTTATTTTTAGGAGAGTTCTTAGATATAGATGAAGAAAGTATTTATGATGTTCTTTTAGAGGGAATCAGAATAGTTAATTATATATTTGAAAGAAAATATAGTTTTAAGTTGTTTAATAATGAATATGATGCTTCGGAATTACAATTTTACATGCCATTATTTTATCCAACAAAAGTGAATAGATTTAATTTTATGATGGAGTTGGCAAAAATCTTTTTAGATAATATTAATGGAAAAGATTTAAAGAAGAAAATAAAAGCGGAATATGAAACTATGAAAAATAATAATGAGTTTACTTTAGAAGCTCTAAAAAAAGAAGAATTCAGAGGTTTAAGATTATTTAAAATATATTTTGGTCAATATGACTTGTTTAATATGATGTCTTATGAAAAATTGGATCAAATTAGAAAACTTAGAACAGAGCCAGCACATAAAATTTATCAAAATGATTTAGATTACTCATATGCCATCGAGCAAGACGGCTTACTTAAAGATTTATATAGAGTATTAAATAATATAATTAAAGTTGAAGATCCTAATCATGAATTTGTAATGAAATATAAAGATGGTATTTATAACTGCTTCTATGGAGAGGATGGTAGGATTTTTGAAACAAATGGATTTAACAATAAAAAATACCATTATTATGATGGCTATTTAAGATTAATAAATGATAAATTTAATGTAAGAGATGCTGAAGTATTGATAGCAGGAAACAGTATCGATTCAATAAAGAGAACATTAATTGAAAGGCTTCATAATAATTGCAAAATATCAGTAAAAAATTGCAAAAAAATTGTAAAAGTAATTTTCAAAGAAGAAAGATGTATTCCTAATGAAAAAGAATTAGAATCATTCTTTTATGGTCAAGCATTTATTAATAAGTTTTTTGGAGAAAGAGGAAACTATAAAACTAAAGAAAAGAAAATGTATGAAGAATTTAAAAAGAAAGATTACAAATATTGTTACCTATTTGCCGATTCTACAGATTTATATTGGGATTATGATAAAACAATTAAAATAATTGGCAATGATCCTTTAGAATTATTTGGATGTGGTTTGTTAATGGTGGGATTATCAAATAATTTTGCAACAGATAATTCAAATATATTTTTGGATGATTCATGCGATTTTTGTATAAAAAATAATACTTGGGATTAGAAATTTTTAATATCATTATCTAATTACAGTTATTGTAATTTTAGGTACCATTTAGGTACCAACAGACTAATAAATATCATTTTATTAAGGATATTACAAGAATATAACGGTCATAAAAGGCCATTTTTAAAAGGAATTAACACATATAACTGAGCCCCCTGAAGAGGACACGATTAATTGTGTCCTCATTTTATTTTACCATTTACAAAGATTTAAAATTGTGTCAATCAGATGTTCTAAATATTGATTTTAAATTTGATAAATTATATAATTGTATAAAGAATGATAATATACTTTTTAGAGGTGTAATATGAGTGGAAATGAATTGAATGGATTATTTGTATTTTATAATACATTGTTAGAACAAGAAAAAAGCTTAAATATCAATAGATGGAACTTGTCGTTAAAGATTTGTTCTGAAGAGGATTATTTGAATTCGGTAAAAAATAATTTTATGTTTGGTAAGAGAAAAATAAAAAAGCAAATTGAAAAATTAAAAAGTGAATTTGAAAAAATAGAAAAACAAATAGAAGATAATAAAAAACAACAAGAAAATCAGGAAGAAAGGATAAATCAAGCAATAATTGATATTGATAAGTATAATGCAAGTGAGGAAGAAAAAAAATCTTTTATAAAGAATTGTATAAATCGTAATATGTATGGTTCTTGTTCTTTTACTATAATGGATAATTTAGTAAGATATGCAAGTGAAGATGAAATATTTGAACTTAAACAAAAATTAAAATATTTAAACAGAGGAAAAGCTGAAAATTATGATATGTTTTTAGAATTATTATGCAAATATAGCAAGCAAATTGATGATGAATTTTTGCTAGATGATTCATATAATTCAAAACAAGCAAACATAATGTTTAATGAAAATACAATAAAAAATATTGTAGATAAGTATATAAATTTATTTAAATTAAAAAGCAATATTGATATTTATTATAAAGATTGTTTAGAATCATATAATGATATTATAGATGTTATTAAAACTAAAATAGATGAAGAACCAAAAAAATATTTAGAACACTATATAGTATCAACATTAGATGATAACTATAACTTTTGGATGAAAGATTATTTTGATATTGTTTTTATGATAATTGATGAAGTAAGAAAAAATGAAAATGTTGGATTTTCAGATATTGATAGAATATCAATGGGTGGTTTTTCGTCAGTTTATAATGTAGGAAATAAGGTAATTAAAATTGGAACAAGAATGAATTATACATTTACAGATAATCCATATATTGTAAAGCCTTTATTAAGAAGAAGTTTTGGTGGAATTGTAGTAGAAGTGACTGAAAAAGTTGATACAAATATACATGTTGATGAAAATCAATTATATGAAATGTATTCAAATTTGAGAGATATGGGACTTATTTGGACGGATATAAAATCAGCTAATATAGGAAGGTTATTGAAGGATAATAAATATTATTGGAATTCTGAATTATCAGATTCTTCAAAAGCAAGGGAATTAAATGAAAAAGTAGGTGAAGTTGAATTAAAAAAAGGAGACTTAGTACTTCTTGATGCTGATTGGATTTTTACAGAGGGGAGTAATATTAAAGTTCCGCCATTTTCACAAGCAGAGCAATTATATTATAAATTTAAGGATAGATATGATAATGAACATATGAAATTAAACGAAGAACAAGAAACTATAAATAATATTGAAGAATCAGAATATGAAGAAAGTTCTACTAGAAGATTTATGTAAAAAAACGTAAAACTATGGATTATTATTCCATAGTTTTATTTTAGACTCTAATTTAGTTTCTAAGAATAAAAATGAAATTTCTATAATATAGATTGTTTAGAAAAAATAATTGAACAAATTGAGTATAATATTTAGAAGATATAATTTGACATAATATGGTATAATTGAATCGCATTGAGGTGATAAAATGCTAAATATATCAAATTATGAACTAGAATCTGCAAATAATACATTAATTATAAATGATATAAAATTTGAAATAGATAAAATAGAAATCGCTGGTAAATATAATATTGTGTTAAAAATAAAAAATCAAAATATTATATTATATCTAGATTTAAAAAAAGAAATTTTTGATTCATTAACTTTAAATGAAAGAACTAATGTATCTGATATGATTAATAAAGACCAAAATATTAAAATAGAAAACATTAGTTATAATTTTTATGTTGGAAATGAATTATATATAACAAAAATTAGGGATTATGATTATATGATTGAATTATCAATACCTAATGTGGAGTTATTAATTCCACCATTTGATGAATCAAGTAAATTTAGAATTAATTCTAATGAACAAATTTTAAAAAATATTTATTTTAATGCCATTCTCAATTTAAACTAAAATAATTTTTGTATTAAAAATAATGTCGAAATATAAAGCTTTATAGTATAATATAAACAATAAATAGGACGCTAGTACAGGTCTATATGTGTAGATTTTGTATTGGCGTTTTTTTGTGAGGTGTTAAAATGAATAAAAAAATAGGATTAATTTTAATATGCATTATATTAATTATTCCTGTAAGGGTTGAGGTAACAATGGGATGTTGTTCACATCATGGTGGAGTTAGTGGTTGTAGTAGTTCAGGAAGACAACTTGGTAAAATTTATGAATATTTAATTGGAAAAAATATTATAAGTATGTACAAATTAAATTGTCTACCATAAATTTTATATATATATATATATATATATAAGAAATTTATGTATAACAATATTACTAAATGTAATGATGACATGCATATTTAAATTACGATTTATTAATCATGATTTTTTAATTATATATTTATTTTAATAATCAAACAATTTACAATTATAGTCGAATAATAAGTCATTAATAGTAGATATTTTATAAATTTTGTTAATAAAACAAAATCTAATTATCAAGTCATAACGATTATTCTTTGGTAATGAATATGATGCACTATTTAAAAGTATATCAATTTCTTGTTCATTAAGTTCAAGTGATAATCCTAAAAGGATAACTGTTTCTTTACTTGGATGATATTTTTTATCATTTCTTATTTTTGAAAATAATCTTCTATCAATATGTACTTTATTATAAACATCACTATCTTTTAAATTTCTATCATCTATCATTTTAAAAAGAGTTGTTTGAAAGTCATTATATTTATTTTCGTTGTTTTCAATATATTTATCTATATTAGAATCATTTATTTCATTAGTAACATCAATTGACGAAATACTGTAGTATTCATTTTCTTCAAATTCATCATTTTTAGATATATCTTTTATTCGTGTTATAAAGTTTTTAAAAAATTTTTTTCTGTTATTGTTTTTTTCTAAATTTTCTTTTAAATATTGTTTAAGTTCTTCTTTCATATATATCATCCTTTTCATGAAATATTATACCATATAGTATATATTTGTCGCTTATTTAGCGACCTTTTTTAAGTTTTATTTTGGTAATATATTAATGAAAAGAGGAGTGGTATTAATGAAAAAAGAAGTAACAGATATTGTTTTTTTACTTGATAGAAGTGGTTCAATGTCAGGATTGGAAAATGATACTATAAAAAGTTATAATAATTATTTGGAAAGGATGAAAAGTCAAAATGTAAGAGTAACAACAGTATTATTTGATGATAAGTATGAATTTGTTACAGAACAAACAAATATTAAAAATGTAAAAAAGATGGACAAAAGAACATATTATACAAGAGGAAGTACTGCACTATTAGATGCGATTGGAAAGACTATAAAATATTTAGATTGTATAAATCCAAAAAAAGTTTTATTTATTATAACAACAGATGGATATGAAAATTCATCTATAGAGTATAGTAAGAATATGATAAAAAAATTAATTGAAAATCATAATAATTGGGAATTTATATTTTTAGGTGCTGATATTGATTCATATACAGAAGCTTGTTCTATAGGTATTAAGAAAAACAGAATATCAAATTATTGTAAATCTAAAAAAGGAATAAAAAAAGTTTTTGATAAGTTAAAAAATTTATCAGAGATGTATTATGAAAGTAATTGTATTTCAGAAGATTGGAATGATGGATTAGAAGATGACTAAAATATGAATTAAAGCAAAATCTCAATAAAATGAGATTTTTTATATAATGTAGTAATATTGTAGTAAAATTGTAGAAATGTATTGACAATGAATTTTTCTAGTGATATATTTAATTCAGGAGGTTGAGAAATTTATGGAAAATGTAAGTGAAAAAATGACAAAGGAAGAATTATTGGATTTATTTAGTAAGTATGATTTAGTTGAGTTAACTGCAATGAATACAGTTTTAAATTATGCAAAGAATGTTGATACAGTAGAAGCACAAACTGCAATTAGAAAGGTATTTGATGATGCTGATGATGAAGTTATTGAAGATTATGGATTTTTAATGCGTCACTATACACCTTCAATGTCTATGATTAATAAAAAATCAGATTTTTTAACTAAGAGAGAGGCAAAATATTTATTACAATTTGCAAATGATGCTAAAAAATATTTTGAAGATATTAAATTATCTAAACCAAATATTAATGTCGAACATGAATTGCTTGAATTATACAAAATAACAGATTCTTTAAATTCAATAGCAACATAAAATGTTATAAAATTAAATTTAATAAAAAAGAAATAATGTATTGTGAGGTAAAAAAATGGAAAATAAAACAAGTGCTATTAACATACAAGTAGATAGTAATGTAAAAAAAGAAGCAACAGATGTATTAACTGAACTTGGTTTATCAATGAGTTCTGCAATAAATTTATTTTTAAAACAAGTTGTTAAAAAAAATGGTATTCCATTTGAAATAACTAATGTATCACCTAAGAAAAAAATATTAGATGTTGTATGTGGATTAATTATGAAAGATGGAAAATGCTTAATTGCACAAAGAAAAAAAGAAGATCATTTATATGGTAAATGGGAATTTCCAGGTGGAAGAAGAGTAGGGCTTGAAGATGAAAAGAAAACTCTTGATAGAGCATTTACTGAAGTACTTGGAATTAATACAAAAATAAATGATTATATTACACATAGTATATGTGAATATCCAGGTCATATAGTAGATTTAAAATTATATGAATGCGATTATATAAGTGGTGATTTTAAATTAAATATTCATTCAGATTATAAATGGGTAGCAATTGAAGAACTATTAGATTATGATTTAGCAGATGCAGATGTTATCTTAACTAAATTTTTAATAAAAAAATATATAGAAGAAGCAAAAGAAAATAATAAATAAAGGAGTGCATAAAAATGATGGATTTTAGAAAATTACAAAAAGATGTTTATCAAAATAAAGTTGATAAAGGATTTAATACAACAGATGTAAACAAAGAATTTTGTTTAACATATGCAGAACTTGCAGAAGCATATGATGCTTGGCTTAAGAAAAAAGATGATGTTGGTGAAGAACTTGCAGATGTTGTTATATTTACAATGGGCTTATCAGAAATATTAGGTGTAGACTTAGAAAGTGAAATAATTAATAAAATTAATAAAAATTCTAAAAGAGTTTATAAAACTGTAGATGGAGTTTTAATGAAGGTAAAATCAGAATAATGGAAACATTTGATATGAGTAAAGAAGAACTTGAAGGTTTTTTTAATAAATATAATATATCAGAATTAGAAGTGTTTAAAGTAATTATGCAATACGTTTATGATTATGAAAAAGAAGAAATAGAAAAAATTTTAAATTCTGTCAAAAATAATAAAGAACAAAATTATAAAGAGGTTTGCCCTAAAGAAGAGTTTAATCTATCTAATATAACTGATAAAAATGATTTGTTAAATGATAAAGAATTAGTATTTTTATACAAAATAGTAAATGATGCATTGCTTTGCTTAAGTAGCATTAAACATATGGATGTTGAATATGAAACAATAGAAACATCAAAAATAGAAAATTCTTTGTATGATAAAATAAGTAGAAAAAGTAATGGCATTAAAATGTTAAAATTAATAGAAGAATAGAGAAAATTTACTATGAACGAATTAAAATTTGATAAAATAGTTAAATCTAATTTAGAAGATATTGCGGTAATTGAATATGGAATAATTGAAGGAAATAATACAATTGTTTTTATAAAATCTGGACAAAATGGTTCAATATATGGTTACAATAATAAATATATTAAAATGGCTAAAAGATTAAATAAAAAGTATAAATGTACAGTTATATGTTCATCAAATCCATTTGATGGAAATAATCCTCTTGATAATGCATTTACTGTAATAGAAAAATATACATCAAAATTTGAAGATTATAAAGTATATTATTTAGGTTTTTCAAATGGTGCGTTAATAGGTGCATATTTTGGTATAAATTATCCTAAAATAAAAAGAATGTTACTTGTAAATATGCCTTTAATTTATGATATAAATTTAATAAAAAATAATCTTAATAATTTTAATAATGAAAAAGTAACAATTGTGTATGGATCACTTGATTATTCTATTAATTTACTTGAAAATATTAAGAACATTAAGTCAAATAGATTAGATATTAAAGTTATTTTAAATGAAGATCATTATTTTAGTAAAGATGAAGAAGATTTTTATTCTTTACCAGAAAAATATTTATTTTATAAAGGATAAAATTTATGAATATAGAATTTAAGGCTTATATAAGTCTTTTTTTCTTGATTATTTGATTATTTAATGATAGTATTTTTATGAAAGTGAAGGAGTTTTATATATGGATTTATCTATGATAGCGGCAATTGGAAAAAATAATGAACTTGGTAAAAATAATGAACTTATATGGAATATACCAAATGATTTAAAGTTCTTTAAAGAAAAAACTATTGGTAAAACTGTTGTAATGGGCGCAAATACTTTTCATTCAATTGGTAAACCATTACCACAAAGAAATAATATTGTAATTACACATCAAAATATTGATAAAGTTTTAATATACAAAAGTATAAGAGAATTCCTTATAGATTATAAAAATAAAAAAGAAGAAGTTTTTATAATTGGTGGAGCAAGTATATATAAAGAATTTATAGATTATGCATCAAAATTATATTTGACAGAAATTGATGCAAGTGACAAAGAAGCAGATACTTATTTTCCAGAATTTGATAAATCTAATTATAGTAAAATAATATTAGATAAAAATGAAGAAAATGATATTAAATATACTCATACATTGTACAAAAGAAAAATTTTATAATTTACAATATAATGTATACCCTTGATTATTTTATTATTTAATGTTATTATAAATACGTTTTTTGAAGGGGGATTTTTATGAAAACAATATCTAATTTTGAAGGACAAAGTCAAATAAGAAATTTATTAAATAATGAGAATTATGATAAAGAAAAAGCAGATCAATTTTTAAAAGTAAATGCTAGTATACCTATGTCTTCAGAATTATTCTATGATACAGATAGATATATCAGAATGCAACAAAGTAAAATACAAGAAACTGATGCAGTATTTAAGTCTCTAAAATTACCACCAGAACTAAAAAAAGTTCTAATGTGTGAAAAATTACCATTTAGGACTAAGACAAAAGATATGGTAAGGTATAATTTAATACAAGATTATTTAGAGCGCGTACTTTATACAACACATTCTTCATGCATATATGATAATATAAAATATTATAATGCTGTTCCTGAAAGAAATATTCAATATGTTAGAGGTTATTTTGAATATAATGGAATAGATCTAAATAATAAAAAATCAATTGGGGATATATTTTGCAATTATGGTAATCCATATAAAGATCCAGATGGTATAAAAAGTGATTTTGAAAAAATTGATAATCTTATTGAAGATAAAAGAAATAGTGCATTAGGAAGATATGGAGAACTTGAAATATATAATATGTTAAAAGAAAATTTAAAACTAGAAGAAGAAATAAAGTGGGTTTCCAAAGATGTTGGAGATTTATTTGGCTATGATATTATAATTAGTAATGTAATAACAGGTGAAGTTAGGTTAATTGAAGTTAAGACATCCTATAATAATGGAGGCGAATTAACTTTATCTCTGAATGAATATAATAAATTGCAAGAATCAATTAGAAATGGTATAGAATATGAAATGTATAAAGTTGAATATGTGAATGGTGAAAGAAAATTATTTAAAGTAACACATGACCATGATGAATATTATACTGTAGAAAATTTAATTACTGGCATCAGGGGTAATATGCTCTTTGGACAAAGTAGAATTGATCCAGAAAAAAAAGGAATATATTTAGGTATCTCTGATTTGCCTTTAGTAGCATTCCCTAATTATGTACCTAGAAAGAAACTATAATATGGAAAAACAAGTATTATATCATATACATAAAATCGAGGGTAAGGATAGTACGGGTAAGTTTTGGAAAGAAAATAAAGAGATAAAAGTGGATGATAAATTTAAGAATGGAATGCTTAAAAGATATAATGAGTTTACAACTAAAATGAAAGCTTCTGATGTAGAAGGCAATATAATCGATATTAATATACATGAATATTTAGCAAGTGTTTTATTTAAATTAAATAGTGGTAGAGTTTTTTCAAAACAGGAACTTGAAGAAATTTTAAAATTATCATATCATGCTTCTTATTATGGAAATATGTTTAAAAGAGAAACTGCATTAGAAAATTATAGAAAAGATAATGTTAGTACACTACCTAGTAGATTACATACAATTTATTTAACAGATGAAAAAGGAGTAGATTATTGGATAAATGCTTTGCAAACAAATAACTATAAATTATATAGAGTAGAAGCAAGTGGTGAAATATTTAAAACAAATGAACAATTAATACCAGATGAAGAGTTAAGTTATAAAGATGTTTATGAAAGTGCATATAATTATTGGCATCCAAACTTTAAACATGTACCAGATTATACAAATGAATATTTGGTAAAAGGGAAAGTAAAAGTACTTGAAAAAATAAAATAGATGAGGTAAAACGTGGATAATATAGCAAAAAAAGAATGTCAAAATGATGTAATAAACTTACTTCAAGAAAAAGAATATAACGATGATGGAGTAAGGATGTTTTTTAGAAATTTTGTCAACATAGAAGTAGAAAAACAATTAAAAGATGAAGTAAATAAATATAAAGAAAAACAAAAAAGAAGAATAATTGATGTATATAATGCATTTAATGAAGACATTCCTAATGAAATAAAGAAAATAAAAATGCTAGAAAGATTACCATTTAGAACAACATTAAAAGATTATGAAAGATATTTTAAAATACAGTGTATATTATCAAAATTGTTATATAATGGCTTTTATGATTTTAATGCATATAAAGTGATACCATATTATGAAGCAATTAGTTTAAAAGATATAGAAAAAATTAAAAAATATTTAGAAGATAATGGTATATATTTAAGAAATGAAAATTTTATTAAAAATAAATTATGTAATTGCGAAAAACCATATAAAGATGATGAGGGAATAAAAAAGGATTTCGATAGATTGTCTTATCATCACGAAAATATATTAAAGGAAAATTCAGATTTAATTATTAGAAGATATAGTGAATTATGTATATATAATATGCTTAAAAATAATTTAAAAAGTCATGAAGAAATAAAATGGGTTTCTAAAGATATTTGTGATGCATTAGGATACAATGTAATAATTATTGATAAACTTTTATCAAGTGTTAAAATGATAAATGTTAAATCAACATATTTTAAAAATGACCCATTAGAAGATTGTTTGGTATTAACAAAAGAAGAATATCAAAAATTAGAAGAATCAAATAAAAATAATGTACCATATATAATGTATAAGATAAATTATGATTTAGATAATTTTGTCGCTGAATTTTATAAGATTGAACATAAAAGTAATGGTATTTATGCAGTTACAAATTTAAATGATAATACTTTATATGAAAGTACATTTGTTAAAGATAATGAAACAGATGGTAATATGAAAATAAAAATAAAAGAAACCATTAAAATAAAAGAAGAACCATATAAATTAAAACTAAGTTAATAGACTAAATAAGTCTATTTTTTTTATTTTTTGTCAAAAAAAGTTGACATTTTTTTAATACAGTCATATACTATACTGGTATACTGAATTGGTATATTGGTATAGGAAGTGATAAAATGAATAAAAAAGAGGAAGTAATAAACGCAGCAAGAGATCTTTTTACTAAGTATGGATATAAAAAAGTATCTATGGATGAAATAGCAAAAGAAGCAAATGTTACTAAAAAAACTATTTATTCTTACTTCAGTGATAAAGAAGCAATGTTTAAATATTTTGCAAGCGAAGAACTTCAAAGTATGAAAGAAAAAATAGAAAATGATGTAAATAGCAGCACTTCATTTATAGATAGAGTATCTAAAATACTTTATGAATCATTACTTTTTAGAAAGAATAGCGATTTAATAAAGACTATTATTAAAGAGATATCTAAAAATAATACTGCAGAATGTATTTCTTTTTTAAAGTTTTATGATGGTGAAATTGTTAGCTATATAGAAGAAAAAATAAAACAAGAAATTCAAAATAAAACAATAAAGAAATGTGATGCACATTTAACTGCATTTATTATTTATAAAGTATATTCATCAATATTATTTGAATATGATAGAGAAATTGATGAAGAGAAAGTAACCAAAGAAGTTACAAACATATTAAAAGATGGTTTATTAAATTAGGGAGGTTTTAAATATGAAAAATAAAAATCATAAGTTTTTTAATTATGTCATAATTGCGGCCGTATTAATAATTCCATTTATGTATAGCTTTTTCTATTTAAAAGCATATTGGAATCCATATGGTGAAGGTAATATAGATAATTTACCTGTCGCAATAGTAAATGAAGATAAAGGTTCTAAGGGTGAAGAACTAGTAAAAGAAATAAAAAATAGTAAAAAATTAAAATTATCAGTAGTTGATAGTACAAAGGCAGAAGATGGTCTTTATAATAAAGATTATTATGCTGTTATAAATATTCCAGAAGATTTTACAGAAAGTATGGAAAGTGCTAGTACAACAAATAAGAAACATGCAACTATCACATATTCACCTAACCAAAAATCAAATTATCTAGCAAGTCAAATAATTAACAATGTAGTTAATGTAGTTGAAAAAAATCTAGATAATAAAGTAAATTCAGAAATAGTAGGTACTTTATCTGATACAGTTAAAGAAGTACCTGATAAACTTGAAAATATAAGTGATGGATTTGATAAATTAAATGATGGAACTGAAAAGTTAAAAGAAGGATCAAATACACTTACAAGTGGTACAGAAAGTTTAAAACAAAACTATGCTAAATTTAATGAAGGCGTAAAAAGTTTACAAAGTGGTACAAATACACTTGCTAGTGGAGCAAAAGAATTTAATCAGTTAACAAGTGGACTATCTACTATGCAAACTGGTGTTACAAATTTAAAAAATGGTAGTGATGCATTTACAACTGGTTTAAATAGTTATGTGACAGGTGTAAATTCTGCACTTGCAAACACTAATAATTTAGCAAGTATAGTTGTAAGTACAACATGTGCAAGAATAGAAGCAGGAGATAGTACAATAACAGAATATGATAAAAATGCATGCTTAATTGCAAAAGGAATGCTTGCTAATAATCCAAATTATGGTGGAACAAATGCTATAAATTATTTAACTATTAGTGGTAATAAATTAAATTCAAGCAATCAAGAAATAAATGCTGGAATAAATACTTTAAATAGTAGTGTATCATCACTTGGTACAGTAAATGAAAAAATAACTAAACTACAAAATGGTGCAAATAGTCTTCTTGATGGAGCAAACACATTATATAGTAGTTCTGAACAAATAATGAATGGTATTAATACTTTAAATGATGGAGCAAATACTTTAAATAGTGGAATAAATACTTTAAATAATAGCGTATTATCTGCTAAAAATGAATTAAATGAAAATATTGAAAACACTAAAAAAGAAGTAGCAAAAGTAAATGGATTAAAAGAATATAGTAATGAACCTGTTAAAGTTGATACAGAAGCTGTTAATGAAGTATCAAGTTATGGTACTGCATTCTCACCATTCTTTATATCGATCGCATTATGGGTTGGATGTTTAATGCTTTATATAGTATTATACTTTGATAAAGAAGAAAGATTTAAAAGGTTATCAATTAATAATCCAAATCTTTTACAAAGAACATTATGTTATCATGGACTTGCAACGCTCGCAGGTATAATACTTGGAATATTATTACAAATATTATTAGACTTTGAAATAACTAACGTTTTATTATATTATGTTTCAATAGTATTAATTGCTAATACATTTGTTGCTATAATTGAATTATTAATAGTAAACTTTAAAGATATTGGTAAATTTATTGCTCTTATCTTACTTGTACTTCAATTAGCCGCAGCAGGAGGAACATTCCCAATAGAAACAGTAACAAAAGGATTTAGATGGCTACATCCAATTCTTCCAATGACATATACAATAGATTTATTAAGAGAAAGTTTAGTAACAATTGAATCTAAATTATTAACTCATAACTTTATCATTGTATTTATAATATTTATTGTATTCTTTGGTATTAATATTGCTCATGATATAGTAAGACAAAAGAAAAATAAATAATTAAAATGGTGCATATGCATCATTTTTCTTTACATTAAAAATATGTAAAACTTATGTAAAAAGTGTAAAAAATATTCTTTATATCATTAAAATATGTTAAACTAGTTTTAGTAAAATAGGGAAGTGAATACATGAAAACAAAAAAGAAAAAATCAAACTGGATAAAATTTATAGTATTTTTAGTAATAATATTTTTAGTATTAATGATTTCTTCAATAGCGTTATTTATAAATTATAAAACAAATAAGGTAAATAAATCATTATCTTATAATGAAACAGGGGAGTTATCTTATTTAGTTTGTTTAAATAAAAATGATATTATAAAAGATGAATGTATTAGTGAAAAAAGAAGTTTTATATCTGATATGATAGATAAAATAAAATTTAAACTTGATTATAGTTTAAAATCAACTGATATAGCAAATTATAATTATTCATATGAAATACTTGCTGAAACAATAATAAATGAAAAAGGTTCATCAGATAAAGTATTATATAAGGATAGTAAAGTAATTGGAAAAAATAGTTATAATAAAGATAAAAAAGATACTATTAGTATAAATGATGATTTTAATATTAATTTTAGCGATTATAATAAGATTGTTACTAATTTTAAAAATCAATATCCAGTAGATGTAGATGGTAATTTAATAATAACTGTAAATGTAAATATAAATGGCGAAAAAGAAGGTATAAATGAAGACATTAAAAATAATTATGATTTAAAAGTAATTGTACCTCTTGGAAAAGAAACAACAGAAATAAAAGATTTTATAACTACAATAGATAATAATGGTTCAATTAATAACTATGAGAAAACAAAAGAAGGATATACTTTATTCTCACTTTTATGTGATATAGTTTATAAATTAGATATATTATATGTAATATTTGTTTTTGTATTTATATTTAAAATAATGCCAAAAATGAGTGGATATAATTTAGAATTAAAAAGGGTATTAAAAGAATATGATAAAATGATTGTAAATGTAAATTCAATGCCAGAATTAGGTGATTTACAAGTGATGGAAGTATCAAACTTTGATGAACTAGTAGACGCTAAAAAGAATTTAAATAAACCAATAATGTACTTTGATAATTATGATAAAAATGAAGTAATATTTGTTGTAAAATCAGATAGTGATGCATTTGTTTATATAATGAATAAATATGATAAATAAAAAAATTATAGGTTTTCTATAATTTTTTTTACTATTTCTGTACTTCTTTCTCCTGCTTCTTTTTCAAAATCATCATTACCATCAGCAAAATCAGAAACAGTTCTAATACATACAAAAGGTACATTATTTTTTCTTGATATATGACCAATACTTGCACTTTCCATATCAACAATAGTTGCTTTTGTTCTATTATATATTTCATCTCTTACTTTAGAATCAGTAACAAAACAGTCACCACTAGTAATAGGAGATACATAATAATTAACATTTTCTTTTTTTAATATATCTTCTGTAATACTAATTAATTTTTCATCAGCTTTTATATTTCCATCATCAGGAGTAGAATATTTCATAATTCTAATAGGAGTAAAATCATGATATGTTACAAAAGATGATATAACTGTATCCATAACTTTTAATTTATCTGTTAAACTACCAGCGCATCCGGTATTAATAATATAGTTTGGCATATATTTATCAATTATATATTGTGTATTCGCTGCAGAATTTACTTTACCAATACCACTTTTGCTAAGAATTATTTCTTTATTGCAAAAAATTCCTACATAAATATCATTATTATCTTCTTTTTTTAAATTTAATGTTGTTTTTAAATTTTCAACTTCAACATCCATTGCGCCAATAACTGCAATCTTCATACTTTATCACCTCATGAACTTAATTATATCAAAATTTTGAATAAAATGTAGTATTTTGTCAGAAAATATAAAAGGTGATATGTATGAAAACTATATTTAAAATAATTTTAATTATTATATTATTTCTTTTTTTATTTATTTTTATAGGAAAAAATAATGATTCTAAAACTGTTTTTATGGAAAATGAAAGAAATGGAAATCATTATAAATTAATATTTTCTAAAGAACCATTAACAATAAGAACTATTAAATTAAAATTAACTCCTTTTATTAATAATGGCTACATAACAAAAATATATGTAAAGTATGATGAAAATTTAAAAGATTATTTTAAGGATAAGGAATATTTTTCTTTTGATAACTCAAGTATTAATACTGGAATAGATACTTTAAAGAAGGAATATTTAAATGTATTAAGTTCAAATTATTTATATAATGAACTAGAAAAAAATATAAATGATGTATCAATAGAAAGTGTAGATGTATATGCAGAAGAAAGTGTAATTAATAATTTTAAGAATAAATTTAAAAATGTAATAGTAGAAAAGATAAATGAAAAGTATTAATAAATTGTAATTATCGTAATATAATTTAATGAAAAAAGATAAAAAGTAAAAAATATTGTCAAAAAATTAATAAAATATATTGAAATGTTATTTAAATTATGGTAAGATTAATACTGTCATGGACCCTTAGCTCAGTTGGTTAGAGCATCCGGCTCATAACCGGGCGGTCGTAGGTTCGAGTCCTACAGGGTCCACCATTTATATAATTGTGCAGGTGTGGCGAAATTGGCAGACGCGCTAGACTTAGGATCTAGTTCCTTACGGAGTGGGGGTTCAAGTCCCTTCACCTGCACCATTGGCGAATCTGTTCGAACTATTCGAACTTATATATATGAATCAATCAGAAATGATTGATTTTTTTGTTATCAAAAAAATCATAGAAAGGATTTGTCTATGGTAAATATTATTAAAGAAGAAATTGAAATTGAAGAATCTTTAGAATCGAGGTTAAGAGTAATATGTGATTTTTGTAATACTATTCCAATAATAAATGGAAGTATTAGAAGAATTGATAAAACTAATTTAACTTATATTGAGCCACATAGAATATTTATTAATAATAAACTCTATCTAGCATTTAATTATTCAAATGAAATCTATGTTAATAATCTTGGTAAAAAGATAAAATTATCTGAACTTGAAAACTATATAAAACATGCATAGGCCTTGACTTTTAAAATAAAAACTATTATTATAAATAACCAATATATGACAAGTAGTATCCGTCTTTTATTAGAAAGCGAGGTATATCTATGGTTAAATACATAATTCATTTAAATAAAATTAATAATAGAAATATAAGAGGAGTCAAGAGTATTACTTGTTAAATTGCTTATTACAATTTTAAACAAAAAAGAAAGGTTTGATAATATGTTTGAATATTCAAAAAATAATTTTATAAAATTCATTAGTAACAGTTATGATTTAAAAGATGGTAAAGTAAGGCATAAATTAAATCACACTCTTCATGTCGTTGATAATTCAAAATATTTATGTGATAAATTAAATTTAGATAATGAAACAAAAGAAATTGCCATGATTATTGCATTACTACATGATATTGGAAGATTTGACCAAGCAAAGGAATTGCAAAATTTTAGAGAAGATATAAATAGTTATGACCATGCTACACTAGGTATTAAATTATTATTTGAAAATAATTTAATTAGAAGTTTTGTTGAATTTGATAAATATGATGAAATTATAAAAATTGCTATATCTAATCATAGTAAATATATCGTTGATTTTGATAGTATGGATGAAATACAAGTATTACATTCAAAAATTATTAGGGATGCTGATAAATTGGATTCATTTAGAGCAAAGTATGAAGATGATATTTATACTATGGCAAATATAACACAAGGGGAAATTGAAAATTCATTAATATCAGATAATATTTTTAATGATTTTATGAATGAAAAAACTATATTAAGTAAGAATAGGAAAACACCAATTGACATATGGATTTCTTATATTGCATTTATATATGGTTTATATTTTGATGAAAGTTTAAATTATATTAGAGAATTAGATTATGTTAATAAGTTAGTTGATAGATTTGACTATAAATTAAAAGATACTAAAGATAAAATGGAACTAATAAGAAATAAAGGAAATAATTTCATTTTAAATTTATAGGGAGGTTTTTATAATGAATGATTATTGTATGATAGAAAGTGCATTTGATAATAAGGAAGAATTAAATAATGTTATAACTCAATTATTAGATAAGAAATTAGTTGCAAGTTGTCATGTTATAGAAAGTGAAAGTATTTGGAATTGGAAGAATGAACGAGAAGGTGCTAAAGAATATTTACTTCAAATGAAGACGAAAAAAAGTTGTTCAACTAAAATATTTGATGTTATAAGAAATATTCATAGTTATGAATGCTTTGAGTTTGCTATATATGATATATCAAGTATAAATAAAGAATATTTAAAGTGGATTGATGAAGAAATAATAAGTGATTAAAAATATTGTTTTAGAATAGTTTATGAATTTTTATAAAGACATAATTTGGCAATAAAAATTAATGGAGGAAAAAATATTCGAGGAGAGTTATATGAATATAATGATGTTAATGAATATATAATAATTAGTATAAAAGACATTAAAAATATGCTTTCATATTCAGGAGAGGAATATGAAAAAATTCTTCCAATAGAAGAAAATAGTAATAAATCAAAAAAATTAGTAAAAGATTTTGATAATATTTAAAAATTGTGATATTATATTACCTGTCAAAAATTTTGGTGGTGTTAATATGATAAAATATAATATTTATAATTTAGTAGTAGTTTTTTGTAATATTGGAAATGGAAAAATACAATGTTTCATATGTAAAGAAAAGAGAGATAAATATGTTGAAATATTTTCTCATGGAATAATACCTATAGAACAAGTAAAATCTGTTTCTCCACTTTCAGATTATTATTACCGTGAATTAGTAAAAGAAGATATGTCTTCATATGTAGATAAAAAAGAACTTTTAAGTAAGTTTTGTTTTATAAATCGAAATATTGATGTATATTCTTTAGAAGCTTTAGAGTATGAAGAAGAACTAGAAGTAGATTATAAAAGATTAAGACTTAAAAATAATTTTAAAGTGATAAAAGGTGGAAAAAACTAATAAAAAAAGTTACCTTCTTAGTAATAGAAAGTAACTTTTTAATTTGCACTTTTTTGTCTTCTTCTTAGTTGATATATAGATATTTCTTCTTTTTTATCTTCACTATTAAAATATGGTTTTAAAGAATTTTCATCAACAAATAAACTGTTGCTGCCTCTTGAATGAGTAGGCATAATAGTTTTCCATAAATTATAATCTCTTTGCACATCATCTTTATAAATTTTAAGATAATCAAGAATAGAATTAAAATTTTCTAAGTCTATATATCCACCATTTTTGGTTTTTACAAGCACTGCATTTTCTTTATAAAGTTCATCTTCTGATTCAATATAACCAAAAGAACTTAAATTAACACATTCTTCACCAATAAACACATTTCCTGTAAATCTTGAATGACTTATATATTTTGTGCATCTTTTTATATTCCCTATAAAAATTTTATCTGGTTTCATTTTTCCCTATTTTCTCCTTCGTGTTAAAATATTATATATAATAATTAAAAAAACTTCAAGTAGTATATTTTAAAAAAATTGATACATACTATTTATGGTGAATAATATGTACTATTTAAATTGTTTTTTTATTTATTCTTTTATTGGTTTTATATATGAAAATATAATTGAGTTTGTAAGAGGTAAAAAGCCTGGAAGTGGAATGCTTTATGGACCATTTACTCCTATATATGGAATAGGTGCTTTACTAATATTAGTTATTTCAAAATTTATATTTAATATACTTAATTTAAATAAGGTACTAGAAGTAATAATTATAGTTCTTTCTTTAACAATAATTTTAACAGTTTTAGAATGGATAGGTGGAATATTAATAGAAAAAATATTTCATGTTACATTTTGGGATTATAGTAATTTTAAATTTCATATTGGAAAATATGTCGCACTTGAAGTATCATTTATATGGGCACTAGGATCTTTACTTGTCATATATGTACTCCAACCATTAATTAATAAATTTATATTTTCTATTCCAAGTTATGTCACATATATATTAATAATTATATTTACTATTGATTTAGTCGTTACTTTTTCTAGTAAAAAAGTACATAAATAAAGTATTAATTTGTTATTTTGGGTAAAAATATAAATGGAGGAATTAAAATGAACGAAAATGTAGAATTATTAAACTATATACACGAAGACTCTTTAATGGGAATATCATCACTTACTACAATGATTAGAAAATTAAATGATAAAGATAATAAAATAAAAAAATTAATTGAGTCTGAATTAAAAGATTATGAACATTATAAAAAAGAAAGCGAAATAATGTTAAAAAAATATAAGGGTGAGGTATTAGAAGCAAGTATAATGGCAAAAACTATGGCTAAAATGAAACTTAATTTTGATATTATGAAAGATAATAGTGACTCAAAAATCGCAGATATTTTAACAAGAGGATTTACAATGGGTACAATAGATATGAATAAAAAAATAGATGAATATAAAAAGAGTGCTGATAAAAATGTATTAAAACTTGCTAAAGAATTTTTAGAATTTCAAAATAAGAATATAGAACTTTTAAAGGAATATTTATAGAATACTCCTTGTTTTTATTTGTATATAGTATTACAATTATTATAGTAGGTGAGGTAATAAAATGAATATATTTGTAAGCTGTTCATCAAGTGATAAAATAAGCGATGAATATAAAGTAGTAACAAGATTTTTAATGGAAAATATAAGTAAAGATAATGACTTAGTATTTGGATGCGCAAACAGAGGATTAATGGGAATTTGTTATAACGAATTTTTAAAAAATAATAGAAAAATAACAGGTGTTTGTTATGAAATGTACAAAAGTGATTTAGAAGGCTTAAAATTAGATGAAGTACATATGGTAAAAACACTAGAAGAAAGTAATAGATTTTTAGAAGAAAATGCAGATATAATATTAATTTTACCTGGTGCATTTGGAACATTATCAGAATTTATTGATATATTAGAACATAAAAGAACTAAACTTCATAATAAAGAAATGATTATATTTAATATAAATGGTTTTTATGATGACTTAATAAATATGTTTAATAAAATATATAAAAAAGTATCTAATGATTATGACTTTAATTCATTGTGTAAAGTGTTTAATACAGCATTAGATGTAACAAATTATATAGAGGAGAATAATTAATTCTTCTTTTTTTATTAAAAAGTATTTATTTTTTATAAAATTGTGATATAATTAAATAGTCAAAAAATTTATGTGTCTCCTTAGCTCAGTTGGTAGAGCAACTGACTCTTAATCAGTGGGTCTAGGGTTCGAATCCCTAAGGGGACACCATTTTAGGTAGTAAATTCAAACAGAGATGTTTGAATTTTTTGACCCTTTAAAGAGAAAATATAATGAATGGAGAAGAATAAAAGTGACAAAAGAAATTTATACAGGAAGTAAAGAAAATTGTAAAGAAGGAAATTTAATACTTATAAACGAATCATCAGATGATTCAAAGTATAGAGTTATAGATAAACTTAATTTTAATGAAGAATTAGTAGAAAGTTTACCAGACATAGATAGTGGAATGCAGGAAATTATTAAAAGTTTTTACTGCTCAGAACTATATTATAATAAGGTTTTAAAATATATTGACCCTATAGAATTATTAGAAGAGTTAGGAGATAATCCGATATTAGTTTCTAGTAAAGAAAGCAAAGAATTTGATTATAGACATTTAGTTGCGCTTTACTTAGAATTATTTTTAGGAATAAAATCAAAAGAAATATTAATAGATGAAAACGGAAATATAAAAAATATTCCGAGACCAGATTATTTAAAATCAATGCTTGAATCTGTTATAAAAAGAAATTATCCAATGAATGGATTTGATAATATAAAAGATGCATATAGTTATAATAAAAATAGTGAAGATGTACTACATATAAAAAGATTGACTATAATTTAAGAAAAAATTATAAATATTTTCTTCTTTTTCGTGGCTTAAATATTATTTGAAAATAAAAAAGTCAAATATTATATAAGTGAAAGGAGGTAAATATGCTTAATATAAAACAAAGACAACAAAATTTACAAACTTATTATTTATTTTATAATGGAAAGATTGATGGTATTGAAGGCGTAAATACAAAAAAGGCCTATAGATCTTTTCAGAAGTTTGTAGGGATAACAGTAGATGGAATATATGGAAGAAACACAAATGAAAAATTAGTAGGAGTAATAAAAGATTTACAAGGAAAGTTAAATTCACATGGTTATAATTTGGTAGTAGATGGAATCGCCGGAAATAATACAATAAATGCAATAAAAGATTTTCAAAAGAAAAATGGATTAGCAGTAGATGGAATTGCAGGAACAAATACATTTAAAAAATTAGATAATGAAAATAGATCAAGTACAAAATACAGATTTCCAGTAAACTATATCTATGTAAGTCAAACATATAAAAGTACACATAAAGCTGTAGATCTTGGATGGAGTAGTAAGTATTATGGAAGAAATCAAGACATATATGCATGTTATGATGGAACAGTAATAGTTAATTCATATGCGAGTGATGCAGGGAATTATGTGGCTATTAGACATGATAATGGAGATATAAGTAGATACTTACATTTGAAAAGTAGATCCAATTTAAAAATAGGTACTAGAGTTCAAAAAGGTGAAAAAGTAGGAATAATGGGTACAACAGGTAGAAGTACAGGACCACATTTACACTTTGATTTAACAAAAAATGGTTCTAGAGTAAATCCTCTTGATTACTTATATGTTTATAGCGGTCAAATAGTAAATTCAACTTCACAAAGTTTAGTAAGATATATTTAGACATAAGTAATTTACAAAATTAAAAATCCTTCATTTAATAATAGTGAAGGAGGTAATATATGAAGCAGAAAGGATTAATAGTATCATCAGATAATTTATTATCATCTTACAAAGATTTAAGTGATATTGAATTTGTAATTATAAGATTAGGTTTTACAGATTTTAATACAAAGAAAACAAAACATATAGATAGTAAATTTTATGAAAATTATGAACTATCAAAAAAAGAAAAATTAAAAATAGGCTTATATTATGAATCTCGTGCAGTAACAATAGATGAAGCAAAAGATGAAATAGAATATTTTCTTCATTTACTAAAAAATAAGACCTTTGATTATCCAGTTATTATTGAATATGAGGATAATCATAACACTATTATTTATCATCCTTCTAGTCAAAAAAATATTAGTAAAGATATGTTTTTAAAGATAATTAATTATGAAGTTAATGAACTTAAAAAAAGTGGTTATGATGTAATAATTAAAACTTATGAATCTTGGTATAAAGACATATTTATTAAAAATATAGAAAATGTAAAATATTTTCTTGATGATAATAAAGAATATTTTGATGGTTTATTGTATAAGGAAAACGATACTGTAATTAATAATTTAGATTGTAAAAATGTAAAAATAGAATTAACTGTTAGAGAAAATAACCTTCTTCTAAAGATAAAGAAATATATTAAAGCAGGGTATAAGATTATTAAGAAAAAAGTAGGAAAGTAGTGATATTTTCCTATTTTTGTGTAAAAAAGTAAAAAAAATCAAAAAATATCTTGCTTTTTATTTATTATTATTGTAAAATTAAATAGCATTGTTCATTTAATAATGTTTTGGACCTATAGCTCAGCTGGTTAGAGTGCACGCCTGATAAGCGTGAGGTCGATGGTTCAAGTCCATCTAGGTCCACCATTATGATATGGCCAGTTGGTGAAGTGGCTTAACACACCGCCCTTTCACGGCGGCATTCACGGGTTCGAATCCCGTACTGGTCACCATTTAAGAATTTAAATCCTTTATTGGATTTTTTTTTAACTTTTTATTTAGTTATGATATAATGTAAATATAATATTTGAGGTGATTAAATTGGCAAGTATTAGTACATATGTAAGAGACTATGGTAATAAAACATTTTTTGAAGAACCGTTTAATGAAATAGATAATGTTGTATTTTCTTCATTAATATATTTAAATTATGAGGGTATAGTACCAGAAAATAGAAAATACATAAGATTAGAAGAGGCAGGAATAAAATATTTAGAAAAATATAGTTATTTTGAAATAAGTAAATTAGGAATAGCTCAAAAAGTTAGTTATCAGTTATTAAAACAAGTTGTTAATACAGTTAGATATAAAGATGTTCTTATGTATAACTTTAAGTATATTGCAGACTCTGATAGACAGTTTGGTGCGGTATGTTTTAAAGTTAAAAAGAATTTTACTTATGTTGCATTTGAAGGAACTGATAACTTATTAAGCGGATGGAAAGAGGATTTTGAACTATCTTATAAATTTCCTGTTCCGGCACAAACACTTGCGATAGAATATATAAATAAATGTGTTAGATTTTATGATAAAAATGTAATGGTTGGTGGACACTCAAAAGGTGGTAATTTAGCACTTGTTTCATCAATGTTTGCAAAAAAACTTGTAAATAAAAAAATAAAGAAAATTTATAGTAATGATGGACCGGGTCTTAGAAAAGCAGAAATTGAATCAGATAATTATAAAAGGGTAAGAGATAGACTTATTCATATTGTACCTAATTATAGTTATATTGGTGTTCTTTTAAGAAATGATAAATTTAAAGTTATAAAATCAACAAGAAGAGATTTTATGGCACATTCTGTTTCAACTTGGCAAACAGATGGTACTTCTTTTAAAGAAGCATCTTTAAGTAAAATAAGTTCAAATTTAAGAGAAAGTATTATTTTATGGCTTGATGAACATAATGATGAACAAAGAAGAAAAATGATTGAAACAGTATTTGAAGCATTTGAAAAAAGTGGTATAAAAGATACTAATGATTTCTTTAATATAAAAAAATCATTTAATATTGTAAAAAATATTAGAAATGTAGATGATGAAACTAAAGAACTTGTTATGAGTCTTATACAATTTAATATAAATTATTTAATAGAAAATAGTTAATAGAGCATTTTTTTGACAGAAATGTTCTTTTTTGATATTATATATATCGCTTTAAATGGGGTGGTAAATGTGAAAAAGATAGATTTACAAGATTTTACATTAGAAAGTTTTGATTATGATAACAAAGAACATGTTAGTATGATAAATAGATTTGATATGGATAGTGAAATAAATAAGTATATTATTCCTAAAGATGAATCGTTTTCAGATGTAGTTGATGCATATAGATACTTCAAAACAGATGAAATATATAATACATTATATTTGATCAGATTATTACTTACAAATGAAATAATTGGTTCGGTAGAACTAGATGGTAAAAAAGAAGATTTATATATTAATTATGCTATTTTAAAAAAGTATAGAAATAAAGGATATTGTTTATCTTTGCTTAAAGAATTATTAGAAAGAATAAAGGAAGATACTACTCAAATAAGTCTTTTAATAAAGGAAGATAATGAACCAAGTAAGTGTTTAGCACTTAAGTCTGGTTTTGAAAAAGTTTGTAAAGATGAATATAATTATGATAAATATCAAATAAAATCTTAAAATTAATATTGACCTATCGCGTAAGAAATGGTAAAATTATATTGCGCGTTGGAGTGATACTCAAGAGGCTGAAGAGGCGCCCCTGCTAAGGGTGTAGGGTGGGTAACTGCCGCGAGGGTTCAAATCCCTCTCACTCCGCCATTAATGAAATTAATCCCGTTCGAGGGATTTTTTTATTGCACATATATATGAATTTTTATTCATATATTATTGACTTATGAATAATATAGTAGTACAATACATATGAATGAAAATTCATATGAAAGGAAATTTTTATGGAAGAAATTATTATAGATAAAGAAAGAGTAAATAAAGTTTTAAATAGTATTATCGATGATGAAAAAATGTTTGAGCTTGCGGAAGTTTTTAAACTTTTTGGAGATACTACTAGGATGAAGATATTTTGTGCGTTAAAAGAAAGTGAGTTATGTGTTTATGATATTGCATATATTACAAAGAGTACACAATCAGCAATATCTCATCAATTAAAATTATTAAAAGATTCTAATCTTATAAAATCAAGAAAAGAAGGTAAAGTAGTTTACTATTCACTTGATGATGATCATGTTGAAAAAATATTAGAGAAAGGTCTTGAACACATTGAAGAAATATAAATATAGATTAAATAATTTAGATTGCGCAAATTGTGCGAATAAAATAGAGGAAAGATTAAAAAAAGAAAACAATTTAAGTGATGTAGTTGTAAACTTTTCATCACTAACATTATCTTTTATGTCCAATGATGATATAAAAATAGAAGATATTAGTAATATTGTTACCAAAATAGAACCAGAAGTAGTAGTTACTAAAATAGATGAAGAATCAAAAGGAACTAAAAAAAATTATAATTTAATAAGATTAATTATTGGCATTATAATTGCTTTACTTGGATTATATGTTAATTTTAATAATGAAATAATTAATAAAATACTTATTATAGCGTCATATGTTATTTTACTTTATAGAACATTTAAAGTAGCGTTTAAAATGCTTATAAAGTCACATACAATTAATGAAAATGCACTTATTACAATATCCGCAATTGGTGCTTACTTTGTAGATAAACGAATGGAAGGATTAATGGTTATAATACTTTATGAAATAGGTAAAATATTAGAAGAAAAAGCCGTTAATAATTCAAGGAATTCAATTAAAGATTTAATGAATATAAAACAAGACTTTGCAAATAAAGTTGTTGGTGATAAAACAAAAGTAATAAATGTAGAAGATGTAAAAATTAATGATATATTAATAATAAAAAAGGGTGAAAAAATTCCAGTTGATGGAATAGTTATTGAAGGTGAAACTAAGTTAAATTTATTTTCTTTAACTGGTGAAAGTGACCTAGTTAATAAAAAAGAAAATGATGAAGTATTGTCTGGATCAATAAATGAAGAAAAAGTGATAAAGATAAAAGCAACTAAATTATTTAATGATAGTACTGTTTCAAAAATATTATCACTTATAGAAGATGCGACTGATAAAAAATCAAAGACAGAAACATTTGTCGCAAAAATGGCTAAGTATTATACTCCAATAGTACTTATAATAAGTGTAATTACATTTATATGCTTTATACTTTTCACAGATCTTACAACATATGAATCAATTTATAGAGCACTAGTATTTTTAGTTATATCTTGTCCATGTGCAATTGCGATTTCAGTACCACTTTCATATTTTACTGGTATTGGTGTATCAAGTAAAAATGGAATATTAGTTAAAGGTAGTAACTATCTTGATTTACTTTCAAGAGTTAACAAAATAGTATTTGATAAAACAGGCACATTAACAAGTGGAGCATTTAAAGTTACAAGTTTTAACTTACTAGATAGTAGTTATAGTGAAGATTATATTTTAAAATTTTATGCATTAGGTGAAAATTTATCAAACCATCCAATTGCTAAATCAATAATGAATTATGTAAATATAGATGTGAATGAAAAAGTAAAAAATCATAAGGAAATAGAGGGCCTTGGTGTAAGTTATACATACGATGATAAAAAAATAAAAATTGGTAACAATAAAATGTTTGATATAAAAGATGATGGCTCTTTAAATATATATCTATCTATTGATAATAAAATAGTTTCATCACTTACTATTAATGATGGAATAAAAGAAGGAGTAGAAAACACTTTGAAGGAATTATCTAAAAAAGGTATTGAAACATATATGTTTACAGGTGATTCAAAAGAAAATGCTCTTTCTATCTCAGAAAAATTAAATATAGATAAAGTTTATTATGAACTTTTACCAACAGAAAAATATGAAAAATTAGAAGAATTACTAAATGATAAAGATGTAGTTGCCTTTATAGGTGATGGAATAAATGATGCTCCATCCCTTAAAAGAGCAGATATTGGAATATCTATGGGATCTATTGGTTCATCATCAGCGATTGAAGCAAGTGATATTGTTATTATGGATGATGATATAAGTAAGATTAATAAAGCAATAAGTATTTCAAATAAAGTAAAAAGAATTATAAAAGAAAATTTAGTATTCTCTATAGGTGTAAAAATTCTAATATTAGTTCTTAGTGCTATTGGAATTGCAAACATGTGGCAAGCAGTATTTGCGGATGTTGGTGTTACAATTATCTCAATATTAAATACACTTAGAATAATGAAAAAATAGTCCGTTGTGGACTTTTTTTGTTATAATGAATAAAAATGGAGGAAATGTTATGAATAATAAAATTGGTGAATATACTGATTTATATGATGAAAATAAAAATTTAACAGGAGAAAAACTATTTAGAGAAAAAGGAACAAAATTAATTGTACCAAAAGGAAGATATTCAGTTGTTGTACTTGCGTTTATAGAAAATTCCAAGGGTGAATTTTTGTTTCAAATGACATCAAAAAGAAAGAAAAATGTATGGGCTACAACAGGTGGTCATGTAAAATCTGGTCAAACAAGTAAAGAAGCTATTATAGAAGAAATAAAAGAAGAATTAGGTATAGATATCAATGAAGATGAAGTAAAACTATTTAAAACATATAAATATGATGATGCATTTAAAGATGTATTTTATATAAAGAAAGATATTGATATAAATTCATTAACTTATCAAGAAGATGAAGTAGAGTATGTAAAATACTTAACAAAAGATGAAATATTGGATTTAATAAATAATGATGGTAATATTAGAAAAACAAATATAGATGCATTTCTAGATATAATAAAAAGGTTATAAATATTAATTTATTTATAACTTTTTTTGTCTTGTTTTATCGAATCTGTTGACTTTAAAGTTAACTTGTAGTATATTGTAACTAGATAATTAATTTACAACTTGCTAACTCATTTGATAATTATCTAAAAAATTATTATGGGAGGCTTTAAAATGAAAAAACATAAAGTTGCAGAAGTTTTTGGTGCTTGTCATTTTAGTAAAGGTGACGGTTGGAACTAATATTAAATAAAGGCATATTTATGCCTTTATTTAATTATATGAGGAGAAAATATGAACTATATATTTAATGATGATTTTATATTAAGATTTGAATTTTTTGGTGGGCTTTTATATTCTCCAATGAATTCAGATATATACATAGTAAAAAATGAAGATGCAGTCTTTTTAGATTGTATAAAATGTGGTTATGCCCGTGATGATGCTATTAAAATAGTAAACAAGTACTTTAATTTTGAGTATGTTCCTAATATTGATGATATGTTGGAAAATGAAATTATACATGAAAAAACAGAAAAAATTTCTTCCACCATATTAAATATTGAAACAGAAATAGAAAAATATAAAAAAATACTAAATGAAGCCAAAAAAAGAAATTATTTATCCTCACCTATTGAGGTTAGTATATATCCGTCTAGTTTTTGTCAGCTTAATTGCAAGTTTTGCTATTTTAGTACTAAAAGGAATAATTACAAAAATTTTATATCAATAAATAAGTGGTTAAAATTAATAGATGAGTTAAAGAATAATAGTGTTATTTATTTATCAATTTTAGGAGGAGAACCTACACTTTATCCACATATTGATGAAATTTTACAATATGTTGATAAGATAAAATTTAAAACAACAATTACAACAAATGGTCTAGATATTAAAAAAAGTACTTTTGATATTATTTGTAAAAGTAAATATATAACACCAACAATTTCCATACAAAGTCTAGATGAATACAATTTAAAATATATGGGTGTATCCTCTGTAAAAATAATAAAAACTATAAAAGAGTTTGTTAAAAATGGTAAAATACCAAGACTTAATTCAGTAATATATAAACAAAGTGAAAAAGAAATATATGAAATGATTGATTTTTGTGCTGATTTGGGTATAGAAGAATATGCTTTAAATATATATATGCCTTTAGGAAATGATTTAAAAAGCAATCATGATTTTAATTATTATAAAGAACTTGATTATAAAGTTCAAGAATATATATCTAAGAAAAAATATAATGATTTGCATGTAAGCATGCAGGGATGTTTACTTTATTCAGCTTATTATAATGAATGTGAAAATCCTGTTGACAGTGAGTTTGATAAGATAATTTATGGTTGTGAAGCTGGTCAAACTAAAGTAGAAATAATGCCAGATGGTACGATGATTCCATGTACTGCATTTAAATTAGATGATTTTATTTACGATAATGTATTTAAGGTGCCATTTGAATATGCTTGGGATAATTCTAAATGTTTAAAAGCTTTAAGAAACTATAAAATAAAAGATGATAAGTGTGTTAAATGTAAATATAGTAATTTCTGTAATGGTGGATGTCCAGCATATAATATAAGAAAAAATAAATCTTTAGTTAAGAAGGGTGATGAAAGATGTCAAGTAGTTTTATAAATATAGAAAAATATAAGAATATAGATGAATTTAAAAAAGAACTTCAAAAGTTAGAAGAATTTGTAACTGATAATGAATGGCTTACAATGTTAAAGTATGATATAGCACTTAATCCAGATTTGTCAGATGAAATTTCTAAAATAATTGATTACATTAATGTAGATACATTTACAGCGGAAGATTATAATGATTTAATATTAAAGTTAAAGGATGAATGTATAAAATTAAAAAATGATGCAGATTCATGTGATGATAAAATAGAAAAATGGTATAAATATAGACATGCATATGCCTATTATGGAATGATTGAAGTAATAACAGAAGGCTCGATAATTACAGAAAAAATTTTAGATGAATTTAAGAGAAAATATGGTGATAATTATTTAGATGAACTTAAAAAAATAGACAATTATAAACCATCAAGTTTAACTAATTTTAATACCCAAAATGAAAACAATATTGATTCAAAAGATGAGATAATTAAGATATATTTGTTAATGAAATATTATCAAGATGAAGAACATATATTTCATGAAAGAGATTTAATAAAAGATCATAGAAATGCAAGACAATCTTTTGAAGAAATAGTAAGAAAAAACTATCCGCATTTAGAAAAAGTATCTGGAAAAAGTTTACTTATGCTTGTAATTTTAGATAATGTTCCTTTAATAGATATTAATATATTATCTAGGTTTATATTAGTTAATGAAAACAAAAATCTTGCAAATATAATAGGTGGTAAAGGACTTGGACTTTCAATATTAAATACATATGGTTTAAATGTCCCAGAAACATATTTAATAAGCGTAACATCACTAAAAGAAGGCTTGTATAAAGATGAAATGGAAAAATTAAAAAATCAAAATTATGCGATTAGGAGTTCTGCAACAGTAGAAGATAATGAAAATAATTCATTTGCAGGATTATTTATATCAAAATTAAATGTACCAAAGAATGAAATATATGAGAATGTTGAATGCGTAAGAGATTCAATTAACAATGAAAGAGTTAATTCATATGTAGAACATTTTAATACTGATAATCCATATATGTCAGTTGTAGTTCAAAAATTTAAAGAGCCTATTCTTTCTGGGGTATGGATTGGAAATAATATTAATTCTGGATATTTAGAATGGGTTAATGGTAATGGAGAAAAATTAGTAAGTGGACATGTAAAACCTACTTCTGAAAAATGGCCTAATAGTGACAATAATAATTTAAATGTAGATGGTAAGAATGTAGGAGAAAGTTGTCTAGAATTACAACAAAAACTAAATTCTTCTGCGGATCTGGAATGGTGCATTTTAGATGATAAGTTAGTATGGTTACAATATAGACCAGTTACAAAAAAAATAGGGTATAAAGAAGAAAATACAACAGAAGATTCTTTTATTGGAGTTGCGGCATCTTCAGGAACTGTAATAGGTAAGCCTATTTATTTAGAAGAACCAGAAGAAGAGCATATTTTTGAGGATGGAAGTATATTACTAACTGATTATACAGATCCAGATTGGGTTCCTATTATTCTTAGAAGCTCTGGAATAATAACTGCTGAAGGTGGATTTTTATCTCATACTGCAATTATTTCAAGAGAACTTGGAATTCCATGCGTAACAGGATTAGGTTATGATGCTATTGAAAAATTAAAGAATGAGGAGCAAATAGAAGTAAATGGAAATAACGGAAGTGTAAAAAAATATACTCTTTCACTAAAAAGATAATTAGAATACTTAAAAGAAGTATTCTTTTTTTCTTAACAAAGTGATAAAATGGTAAAAAGAGTGTGGTGCTTATGATAGTAAAAAATTTAAGTAAGTCATTTAATTCAAATAAAATACTAGATAATATTAGTTTTGTTTTAGAAGATAATGATAAAGTATGTTTAATAGGAAATAATGGCACAGGTAAAAGTACATTATTAAAAATATTAAATAGTGATATCAAATATGATTCAGGTAACATAAATTATAATGATGAAAGTATAGGTATGTTAATGCAAGAAATTGATATAAAAGATTATGATTTGACTATAACTTGCTATATAAAAAGAAAAACTGGTTTTGAAAATATAGAAAACAAACTAAAAGAATTAGAAAAAAATTTAAATGATAGTAATATGGAAGAATATGGTAATGTTTTAGATTTGTACCTAAAGCTTGATGGATATAACTTTGAAAATAATATTAATATATTATTAAATGGTCTAGGATTAAATAAAGACTTAAATAAAAAAGTAAAAGAACTATCTGGTGGAGAAAAAATAAAAGTATTACTTACTATACTTTTACTTAGTAATCCAGATATAATGCTTTTAGATGAACCAACTAATAATTTAGATATAGATGGTATTACTTATTTAGAAAATTACTTAGTAAAATTAAATAAAAAAATGATAATAGTATCACATGATGAAGAATTTTTAAATAACATATCAAATAAAATATTTGAGCTTAATCAAGGAAAATTAACTGAATATAAAATGCCATATTATGAATATTTAGATTATAAGAAAAAAGAATATAAAAGAAATTTAGAAAAATATAACAGTATAAATGAGAAAAAAGAAGAATTAAAATCAAGAATAAAAGAAGCAGAAAAATGGTCAAATAAAGGCGTAAATAAAAAGAAAAAAGATAATGATAAAATAGCTGCTAATTTTGCTAAAGAACAAACTAAAAAAACATCTGGGAATATTTCTAAATTAAAAAGAGAACTTGAAAAAGAAGAAAATATTGATTTTAAGAAAAAAGAAAAGGTAAGCTTTGATGTTAATTTTACAAATGAAAAAGGTAATAAAGATATTGTTATTAATGATCTTGTTTGTGGTTATGAAAATTTTAAAACAAATAAAATAAATTTAAATATTCCATTTGGAATGAGAGTTAGAATTGATGGAAAAAATGGTACAGGTAAATCAACATTTATAAAGACACTTTTATCAAGAATAGATAAAGTAAGTGGCAATATAATAAAAGGAAATGAAGTAAAATTTGGTTATATATCACAAGATACTTTAATTGAAGATAATAATAAAACTATATACGAATATTTAACAGAAGAAATGGACGAAGTTAATAATGGTTTATTATTTACTGTATTAGATAAGTTTAATATTTCTTATGGAGATAGAAATAAAAAGTATAGCAAGCTTAGTCCAGGAGAAAGAACAAGGGTTAATCTTGCAAAATTATCAATTGATGAAGTAAATGTATTAGTACTTGACGAAATTACAAATCATTTAGATATGGAGGCATTAAATTTGATTTATGATATGTTAGGTAGCTTTAAAGGTACAATAATAAGCATTTCTCATAATAGAAAATTTAATGAAATATTATCTCCAGACATTACATATAATATTTCTTCATCAAAGATAGAGTATAAGGAGAATCCCAGGCAAAAGGTTTTAAAATAAATATAAGATAATTACTAATTATAGTAGTTATTTTTTTTATAAATTTGGTTATATTCATATCTATCACCTCTTCTAGTATAATTTTACTATAATTTATGTGATTGTACAATAAATTTTAATAATTTTTTTAAAATAAAAAGAGAAACTATTTCTCTTTTATATATCTATATCCATCATAAGT
>OLPG01000036.1_pt1 | contig 118531 bp, 103 predicted proteins | sample 1672311 | NCBI WGS metagenome assembly OLPG01 (sample SAMEA3136670, study PRJEB25190) | human gut metagenome | biome: human gut; feature: human-associated habitat; material: faeces | place: Austria | collected 2013 | reverse complement strand
TATATGGCTCTCATTCTCCGGAATGGTGGCTCTCAAAGTCCGGACAGGTGGCTCAAAGAGCCCCGGAATAATCACAATTTGTATATATGTCTAAAGTATCCTAGCATTAACGGCATATCAATCTTTATAGATAAATGAATTAATATCCATTGCCTTACAAATCCAATAATTGTAGATGTAAGAGAAATTCCCAAAAAAATTAATAACATTAGCTTAAATATATCACTCTGATGATAAGGTAAAATCTCATCATAAATAACATTATTAAACAAAGATGATATAATACCTAATACTGTCATTATAAATGCAGCAAGAATTGCATAAAAAAATAATTTTTTCTGAGGCAACATGAGTTTAATGTAATTAGCCAATAAATTTTTGCTATTATTTTTTCCTGATACAAATGTTGCATTTGGCACTAATAATAATAAAGCTCCTGTGAATTTCTTTAAAAATTCATCAATTTCAACACGAATTAAATCTCTTGCTGGATCTCCACAAATCACATATTTTCTAGTAATCTTAAAAATAACAACAAAATGAGAAAGTCCCTCTTTCGTGATTATATTAGCAATGGCTGGTAACGTATACTTACTCAAAAACCCTTCTTTTTCCACATGTACAGCCTGTGCCAAAAATCCCAACTTTTCTGCACAACAAACCAAGCCTAACATATTAGTTCCTTTTATATCAGTTCCCATCATGTCTCTTAATTTTGTAATACTCATATCTTTTTTATAATACTTACAAATCATTGCCATACAAGCAGCTGCGCAGTCTGTAGTATCATGTTGTTTTACAAAAATATATTTCATCTCTATTCTCTCTACTTCTAACTTTATTTCTATATATAACATTTTAAAACTAATGTAATAATTAGGATAGATGACTAAATAGAAACATTATTGTTTCCACTTATGTATATATTTCACAAAAAACAGCATTTTTTTAATTAAAAATGACCTTTTAAAATTATTCTTTTAAAATATAATAATCATATATTCTATAGATTTCATTTTTTGAACAAAATATTTTTTTCAAGTAAAGACTTGAAAAATAAAACATTATTTACTTAGCTAAAATATATTTAAAGTATGAAAGGATAAAAAAATGAATGTAAGAAACGCAGGTTATGCCATTAAAACAGCTAGGAAAAAGGCAAAACTATCACAGCAAAAAATATCAGATGGAATTTGTTCTGTTTTATCTCTATCCAGAATAGAAAACGGTACTGCCGGTGTATCTCCAGCTACATTTCATGCGCTTATGACTCGTATAGGAATTCCGTTCGAATGTTATCCAATTTTTAAGAACCAAGAAGATTATGATATTTTTTGTTACTTAAAAAAAGCGCGCTTTTATTTAAATAAACTACAAATAGATGAAGCATTCGATTTACTAGAAAAAGTTGAGAACGAACAGTGGGCAAAAAATAAACTTTACTATCAAGAATGGCTTTTTATTTACGGTAAAATATTAATTTACTCTGGAAATGAAAATTCTTCCTATATATATAATCTTTTTTTGACAGCTATACATCAGACAAAACCCGAAATTAATTTGTACGATTTTGAAAACGAATTTCTATCTACATTAGAAATTGAAATTTTAATTTTTATTGCTCAAGTAAGCCTGGCAAATAAAAATTTACATTTTTGCCATATAATTTGCAATCAGATTTATAATTATCTGATCCATTATCCAATTACTTCTCATGAAATTGACTACCTAGAGACAGAATGTAGTATTGTTTACATTCAGTTATTAATTGAAAAAAATTTATTTATTCCAGCAAAAAAACTTGCATATACATCTTATAATACAATTCTACAAAATAATAATACCGATCAACTTCTTGCATTAACATTTTTAATCGGTTTTTGTGAATATTGTATTGGGAATAGGCCGTCAGCCTTAAAGCAGTTTAATACTATTGAATTTACCTGTTATGCACTAAATAGCCACTTTTTTGTTTCTAATTGTCAAAAATATATGCAACAGCATAACATTTATAACTACTATGCTTTTAATAAATTTAATTACCAAAGTGATTTAACGAATATTCCTTTAAAGAAATTAGAAATAAATATTTTTTTTGCACCGATTACATTTGATATATACAATCCAAACGTAATAACAATGGGAATACTAATTCATCGTCTTAGATTGCGACAAAATCTTTCACTAGAAATGTTGTGTAACGGCATATGTAGTAAATCAACACTTTCAAAAATTGAAAACGGGAAACTTCAACCTTCTATTATTTTATTGGAGACACTTTTGCAGCGCCTTGGATATTCAGAAAAATATCTTACTTTCTGGGGAGATATCAAAGAATCAGAATATCATGAACTTAAACTTAATATAAAAAAACAATTACTTCCTCCTACCCAAAAGCAACATCAATTATTAGTTAATAAATTATTTTCCTTTATTGGTGCAGAAAACGATTTATACCATCAATACTATTTATATCAAAAATCTTTTTTAATAAATAATAACCTCCATAAAATAACACTTTTGAAGCAAGCTTTACATTGTACAATTAAAGAATTAAATATTGACACTCTTAAAAACTACCGTTTTTCATGGATTGAATTAATGATTTTAAACCAACTAATTTTACACTCTTATGAAAATGAATCACCTTATGTTACTGTTCAGAATTTTAGAAAACTTTTACAATACTATGACTCGCTTCCAACAGATATTATTTTTCAGTCTGAAACACGCTTAATTAGCTTCTATTTATATTTTGAACTATTATATAAGGAACAACATTATAAAACCATTATAGATTTATATAATGCACATTTTAAAAATTTTAATCTCAATCATAATTTAGTCGTTTATAGTAAAATATTGTTTTATTATGCTTGTTCTGAAAAAAAAGTAACCCAAAACCAAACTGCATCCAATGAATCTTATTATGCATACTGGTTACTTGATTTACTAAAATTAACTTCTGACAGAGATGTACTAGCCAATCTTTATCCCTCTTTGCTAAATGATTAAATTATATTTCCGTACAATAAATTAATGTATTTTATCCTTAAAACACCCAGAAAACAAAAATTCTTGTTTTCTAGGTGTTTCACTATTAGAACTGAATATATTCTTTATTTTCCATGATTTTTCATCCTTTCCTTTTCTAGTGCTCCAAATTAGAAGTCAATCGATCACATGCCAGTTCCAATACAATTTCTAGTGCATTTCCAGTAATCATCACTAATATATTTAGACTTTCCAAAACTGCCCAAAAAATACTTTGCTGTACATCTTTGTAGCCAATGCTGACGATCAGGAACAGTATCACAAACAACGCTGTCAGAAAACCGCCAACTACACCGTATACTTTATTTACCAACCAACAAAGGCCATGCATACGCCCTACAATGATCCATCCGATCAAAGACAGCACTTTTATTATAAATTTTTTTATTATAAATTGGTTTATAATAAGTTTTTTTATCATTATCCTTGCACTCCCCTCTAACATACGTTGTCTGTAAAGCTATTATTGACCTCAGCCATATAATAACTGTCAATCGTTGTAGGTGCATTAAAAAGCACTGCCAGCATATACTTTTTGATATTTTTCACTTTCGTGGTATTCTGCTTAAAGCAATGCAGCACATACTCCATATGCGAATAATTCAACTTCAACAGTTTACTTTTGACCAGCTCTGCTGAATACCAGTTACTTGCAACCAGTATTTTTTCACTGTCGCATAATATGGTTTCCAGTATCAGATCCATGATGCCATCAATCAGCTGCTTATCTTCTGGATGAACAAGAACCAAGTCCCCATATGCAATATTGTTTTTGATTAGAGCTGTATATCCCTGCATCTGTACATCTGCATCACACTCATATCCCATCGTATCGTGTTCACCTGTACCTGATACGATATGATTTGATTCTGTATGATTTATCTCAGTGTTATTAATATTAGTATTATTAGGGTCCTGAAAATAAACTTCTTGATGTTTAGATTCTAAACTTCTTGAAGTTTGATTTTTAAACTTCTTGATGTTTAAATTTGAAACTTCTGAAACAGCTATTTTCTTCTCAGAAGTTTGATTTTGGGACTTCTCGGCATCATCTTCCTCAATCTGCTCATGAATCTCCTGCCGGATAAATTTTTTCACGTAGATTGTACTTGCCTTTCCCTGACCATGTTTTACCCTTTCGATCAATCCGTATTCTTCCAATAATTTCATAAAACTCAGTGCCTTATTCCTGCCACATCCCAGATTTTCCGTTATGTATTCCGTTGAAATCTTAATAAAAGCTCGTTTTTGTTCATCAAACCATTGATTTTCAATCGATAGTGACATCCGATCCAGCATCATCCCGTAAAGCATCTTGGCTTCACAAGGCAAGCCTTTATATTTATCATCTGTAAATAATATTTTCGGGACTGTGAAAAAAGAGAACTGGTCGGCTTCTTTACCGTAAAAATAATCCAATACAGCATTTGTACCCATATGAATTTTCTCCTTTCTACGTTTCCGGTTTGTAATATATCTTGCTTATGAGGTTCCATTTTCGACACCTCATTATCATTTTCTTTAGTAACAAAATCACTTTCTCCTCACGCTACCAGATTCATCAGATAGATTACATCCGGCAATCTGTATCCGCGGTGCTTGCGAACGATCAGACCATGCTCTTCTAATTCTGATAAATCCGCCATTGCTTTTTTCTTTGAAATACCCATCATCTTCTGAATCTCCGTCAACGGAAAGATCACGTATACCCGTTCTTCTTCATCAACCCATTTATTTTTACCAGACGAACTCATGCGGTCTAGCAACAGCCCATACAGTAGTTTTGATTCTAGCGAAATATCACAGTATTCTTTCTGTGTCATCAACAGTTTCGGTAACCGGATAAAATTGTATTGATCTGCTTCTACGCCATAAAAATAATCAAATAACATATCTTAATGCTCCTTCCTGCTCTTCCATTCTTCCAGTAATTCAAAAACAATTTTTTCAACATCTGCTGCCGTATATGATGCTGGAAAATACTTTTCTAACTTCTTACCGGAAAAGGTTACATTCTTTGCTGTATTCTTTGGTTTTATGCACTCATTCAAAATACTGACCATCTTCTGTTGTGTCATAACAGTTCCGCTATCTATGGCTTTCCTCAGCGTTTTGACCTGATTTGGTATGATTGTCCCATTTGCATCAATGTAATCATAAAGCCAGTGTTGAATCTCTTTGTCGATATAGGAAATATCTACGGCAACCGTAAAATTCAAACGCTTGCTATCCACTAGATCTAGTAGCTTTGGCTGTAATTCTGTTAAACGAATATAGCGTTGAATTTGTTTTGAACTTTCACCAACTTCTTTTGCCAATATATCTCTCGATACCCTACCTGCTAAATTCTGGTCAAATTGACCAGAATTATTTTTTGCCGGTCGTCCCGCCTGTCTTTTCATTGCATCCAGTTTCATCTTATATGCAAAAGCTTTTTCACTTGGCAACAATTCTTCTCGTTGAATGTTAGAATCTACCATTTTGACAATAGCTTCTTCATCTGACATATCCCGTATGATTGCCGGTATTACATTCATTTGCAGTAATGCTGCTGCATGCATTCTGCGATGTCCGGATATCATTTCATACTTATTATTATCTATCGGACGCACCAGAACAGGTGTAAGGATCCCATTTTCACGAATACTGTTTACAAGATCCTGCATCTTTTCATCATCCAAAACCTTAAACGGATGATTGCGAAAACTCTGAATCTGATTCAGTTCTATTTCTGTTGCCACCTCTTCATTGGCTACCCCCAGAAGTTCCTCTACACTTGTCATTTTGATTTTCTGGCCACTTCTAGTTTTCATGGCTCAACACCTCCAACGTTAATCTATGATAAGCATCTGCTGCATTTCCATTTGGATCATGTTTATAGATACTGATTCCTTCTGCACCGCACTCTGCCGCCCGTACAGACTGTGGAATATATGTCTTAAAAATTCCAACGGTTGAATCATATGCTTCATGCAATTTAGCGGATATGTCTCGCGCAAAATTCGTACGGAAGTCTGCCATTGTGATTAAAATACCCTCTATTTGCAGCTTTCTGTTTAACCGCCTTTTTACCATTGATATTGTCTTTAATAACTGAACCAGTCCCTTTACCGGTAAATATGCCGCTGGTACCGGAATAATCACTGCATCCGCTGCGACCAGTGCATTAATCGTCAACATTCCAAGACTTGGTGCACAATCAATTAAGATATAATCATACTGATCACGTATGGTTTCTATATAACTCCGCAGAATTGTTTCCCGGCTGATCACATTGATCAGAGATATTTCCAAACCGGATAATTCCACATTTGCAGGAATAAAACTAACCCCTTCCTCATGTTGTAAAAATCCATACTCCGGTTCATTTTCTTCATCATTGATAACATTCATCATGATATTTGCTAAAGTAATATCCAGTTCATCTGGCTCCTCATACCCAAAACTTGCGGTTAACGATCCTTGCGCATCATTGTCGATCAGCGCAACCTTTTTTCCTTCTCTGGCCAATCCGATTCCAAGATTAACGGTTACATTTGTTTTCGCGCATCCACCTTTTTGGTTCGTAATTGTAATAACCTTACACATTTTCTTTTTCCTCTCATAAACTCATATCTTTTGATCTGTTACGTTTCTTTGACCATTCACTCAACAAATTTTCTATTGTCTGTATCTGTTTTTCCGGTGTGTAACTGTTCGGGAAAAATTTTTGTATTCGTTCGACCGGTATTTTTATCATTTCTCTATGACTGTTTTGTGTTTCTTCAAACACCTTATATATCTGATCCATATCCAGTTTTTCCTGCATACTCATTCGTTTTATCCGATTTGCTTGAGAAACAGTTGGCACCCACTGTTCCAGATCCATAACTGCAAAAAGCTCATACTGCTCATCTTCTTTTAAAAACGAAATATCCACTGCGGATCCCATTGGAAGTTCTTCCCGATCAACCATCTCCAATAATTTTGGAATCAGATACGTCAGCCGGATATATCGTTTAATTTGCGTTGCACTTTCTCCCACCATTCGGGCAAGCATTTCATTACTTCTACTTAAAATTTTCTTTTCAGTTGGAGCAATAATCATCTCCCCGAATTGTCCCTGTTCAACTTTTAATGGATAAATCTGCAGACCATTTTCTTCTGGCTTCGGTCCAATCTGGTCCAAAGTTATTTCTTTTCCCTGGTGTTTCATTGCTTCCAGCCGCATTTTATAGGCAAACGCCTTTTCACTAGGTAAAATTTTTTCTCTATGCAAATTACTATCTACCATCGCAATGATTGCCTGATCATCAGATAACTCCTTTACAATAACTGGTACACGCTCCAAACCAACCCATAATGCAGCTTCTTTTCTTCTATGCCCGGAAACAATTTCATATCCGGCTCCGTCACAACTTTTTCTTACCAATAGAGGAACCAAAATGCCTTCCGATTCAATGCTTTGCCTTAATTCAAATAATGCCTGATCTTTTTCAACTTTAAACGGATGATTTTTAAATTCATGTAAATCCTCCAATTTGACTTGTATAACATCTACACCCGGATAGTTACCATGTAATGAACACATCTCATCAGTTTTTTTCATACCGTAGTTTTCTCCTTTCTTTTGAGCAAAAAAAAGAATGCCTATATTCAGAAAAAGTTCTAAATATAAGCATTTTTTGAAAAATTTAGATAAAAATATTACACTTTTTTGATGTGTTCACCTACACCATATGGAGAATAACAGATACCTCAATGCTATCTACAACCTGCTTTTTTCGCCCATTTTTCCTTGTTCTGGAAAACTCCACATGTCTCGCAAAGTGCCGAAAACAAAGGATTTCTAGGAATTTTTCCGATGTATTGAACATATCGTCTCGACATGCACTGTTCCCGGAAACATATCCACACAGCAAATCCGTTCCACCACATATCCCTGTGCCTGTAAAACCTCCAGATCCCGCTGTAGGCTGGTCGGTTTACAGGAAATATAAATCATGCGATCCACACCATAACGGATGATTTTCTCCAGTGCCTTCGGATGAATTCCTTCCCGTGGAGGATCCAACACAATAAAATCCGGCTTTTCTTTGATGGAATCCAGAACTTTCAAGACATCACCGGCAATAAAATCACAGTTCTTCAGCTGATTTAACTGTGCATTTTCTTTCGCAGCTTCTACGGCTTCCTCCACGATTTCCACTCCGATCACATGTTTTGCCGCAGGCGACAGGATCTGTGCGATCGTTCCGGTTCCGCTGTACAGATCATATACCGTCTTCTCCGCTTTTTCATCCAGACTGTCTCCGATATATTCACGGGCAGTCTGATATAATACCTCTGCGCCCAGAGAGTTGGTCTGGAAAAAGGAAAACGGAGAGATCCGAAACTTTAACCCAAGTAATTCCTCATAGAAATAATCCTGACCATATAAAATTTCTGTTCCTTCATTTTTCACTGCGTCTGCCACGCTGTCATTTTTTGTATGCAAAATGCCGGCAATACTTCCATCCAGTTCCAACGTCTGAAGCTGATTTCTCCAGCCATCCAGAAGAAGCTGTTCATCCACGCTGCCTTCTTCTGTGCGAATCTCCTGTGTGGTCGTAATCAGATCGATCAGGATTTCCTCTGTCTTTACTGCTTTTCGCACCAGCAGATGACGCAGATATCCTTCATGGCGCATCCGATGGTAAAATGGAATATCCTGCGCTCTGAAATATGCTACCGTTGCACCCAGGATCTTGCGGTAGTCATCATCCACAATCCGACATTCATCCACAGTTACAATGTCATAGAAACTTCCCCGCTTGTGCATACCTAGTGCCAGCGGACCATCCTTTACTTCATCACCAAACGTATATTCCATTTTATTCCGGTAACCAAACTGCTGCGGACTTTTTCGGATTCCCTCAAAAATATCCTCCGCATTTGGTACCACTGCTTTCATCAGTTCCAGCACCTGTCCGGCCTTCAGTTTTAACTGTTCTTCATACGGCAGTGTCTGATAATTACATCCGCCGCAGACACCATAATGCGGGCAGTTAGCTTCTGCATTCTCCAGTTCTGACTTTTCCAGAATCTCCAGCAGACGTCCCTCTGCTTTTCCTTTTCGCTTTTTATTGATGACAAAAGAAACCTTCTGTCCCGGAATAGTATTTTTTACCGTTACTTCACTGTCCTCTACTTTTACAATTCCCTTATTCGGGAACTTGACTTTTTCTACAATGCCTTCACACATCTGTCCTTTTTTCAAATCTTTCTCCTCACAATGCTTTCTTTATTTTTCATACACAAACATCTCAACTCTGAAGTCAGGCAAAAAACGCCCACTCGCATTCTGTGAGTGGGCGTTCCAATACGGATCATCCTTGCATCAAATTACATTCCGCTGATGCAGATTAGTCTTCCTCTTCGTATTCATCATCCTCGTCATCAAAGAAGTCATCATCAAACTCATCTTCGAATTCATCTTCAAAGTCATCCATATAATCAGGAGCAAAGAACTTATAAATATAATGTGCTGCTACGACTACCGCTGCAACTGCTCCAACAATGGCAAGAATCCAAAGTAATTTTGTCTTTCTTTCCTCATCAATTTTTTTGGAAAATAACTCTGTTAATTTTGCAACACTGATCAAATCATTGTTCATGTCATTCACTCCTTCTTAATACATTCCTTCTACTTCACATTTCACAATACAAAACGCTGGTAAAGCGAACATTCGCAATCCACTTTCGCTACATGAACACAGTCGCTTTGCGACCTGCGTTCACAATATTATTTTACAAATCTGAATTTTCTGCTCCGTATTGTTCATTGTTATAGGCGATTATATCATAACTTCTGCAGTTTTGCAAACGATGCAAACATTTTCTTTGTGCCAAAATCATCAAAATCCACAGTAACTTCGTAGTCTCTTCCACCGGAAACAATCTGCTTTACCAGACCTTCCCCAAACTTCACATGACGCACCCGGTCACCTTCCGCATACGTCAGTCTGCCAAGCTTTGTCCCACCACCAAACTGCTGTGCTTTTTTCTGTCCCAGGCTGAAAGATTTATAATAAGGCATCCCTCCTGCCGGTGCAGAGGAACCGCCGCCGTATGGTTTCCGACTGAAATTCTGCTTTACATTCCCCAAATCTTTGATCGGTTCTTCTTTTCTTGGCCGTTCCTCCCGCACCATGCCGTTCAACAGGCTCTTCGGGATTTCTTTCACAAAACGGGAGACTTTGTGATACTGTGTCTCTCCCCTGGTCATACGCATCCGTGCGCTGGTCAGAGTCAGATGTTCTCTGGCTCTTGTAATTCCCACATAACACAGACGTCTCTCTTCTTCCACTTCGGTCGGGTCATCAGAAGTAATCGTCATATAACTTGGGAACAACCCGTCTTCCATACCTGCCAGATAAACATTCGGGAACTCCAGTCCCTTTGCGCTGTGCAATGTCATCAGCACCACATAATCACTGTCCTCTTCCAGATTATCAATATCTGCAATTAATGCCACTTCCTCAAGGAATCCGCTCAATGTCGGCTGTTCCACAGATTCCTCATAGGCCACGATCTTGCTGATCAGCTCATCGATATTTTCAATTCGGGCACGGGCTTCATCTGTACCTTCCGCATCCAGTTCTGCCACATAACCGGTATCTTCAATAATCTCATCCATGAGTTGTTCCACACTGATATAGGGCAGCTTGCTGCGCAGCATCTGAATAAAAGTCACAAAAGGACGAATCTTGGTCGCAGTAGCTTTGCTCAGCGTTGATATCTCTTCCGCCTGTCTCAGTGCGGCATAAAAACTCATTCCGTTCTCATCTGCATAGTCCTGTACTTTGGCTATGGTCGTTGCGCCGATTCCCCGTTTCGGTACATTGATGATCCGTTTCACTGCCAGATCATCCTGTGCATTGTCGATCGTTTTCAGATAACACAGTAAATCTTTAATTTCTTTTCTTGCATAGAAGTTTACACCACCCACGATTTTATACGGAATATTCTCCCGGACAAACCGCTCCTCTAACAAACGTGACTGTGCATTGGTCCGGTACAGTACGGCACTGTCTCCATAAGAAAATACCCCTTTGCGCACAAATGAATTGATGCTGTGGGCAATGTACTCTGCCTCATCGTATGCTGTATCAAAATCCTTACAGTCAATCTTGTCACCGGCATCCTGCTGCGTCCAGAGCGCCTTTGCTTTTCTGCCCACGTTATTTTTGATCACTGCATTGGCAGCATCCAGAATATTCTGTGTAGAACGGTAGTTTTCCTCCAGCTTAATGACTTTTGCATCCGGGAAATACTGCTCAAAATTGAGAATATTGTGGATATTGGCTCCACGGAATTTGTAGATTGACTGATCATCATCACCTACCACACAAAGGTTACGGTACTTGGCTGCCAGCAGCCGCACCAGTTCAAACTGCGCCGTATTTGTATCCTGATACTCATCTACCATGATATAGCGCAGACGCTCCTGATAAGAATCCAGCACTTCCGGATCATTTTTAAACAATTCCACACATTTCATGATGAGATCGTCAAAATCAAGTGCATTGTTTTTTTTCAGCGTCTGCTGATATTCCCGGTAAACCTGTGCCTGCTTCTGTTTTGCATAATCACCGGCTGCCCGCATGGTAAACTCCTCCGGAGAGACCAATTCATTTTTTGCGGAAGAAATCACATTCAGCAACGCACGTTCTTTCGTCTGCTTCGTATCAATCTGAAGCCGCTTACACACGTCCTTCATCACCGTCTTCTGATCATCTGCATCATAAATCGTAAACCGGTTGTCATAGCCCAGACGGTCAATATACCGACGGAGAATCCGTACACAGCTGGAGTGAAAGGTAGATACCCAGATACTCTCCGAACCGAATCCCACCAGATTGTCGATACGTTCCCGCATCTCTGCTGCTGCTTTATTTGTAAAGGTAATTGCCATAATATGATATGGATTCACCCCTTTTTCCTCTATCAGATAAGCGGTTCTGTGCGTCAGAACCCTCGTTTTTCCGGAACCGGCTCCTGCCAGTACCAGCACCGGTCCTTCTGTCTGAAAAACCGCTTCCTGCTGCTGTGTATTCAGCAAATCATATCTGCCCATGCTTCCTCCATTTATTTCTTCTATCTGTTTCTATCTGTTTCATTTTCTGACTGCTGTCTTTTATCGAACATATTTTCTAACCTTGTGCTATCATAGCATAAGGTGCCTGATCCCGTCAACAACATTGGCTTGCCATTCGGTTTTCAATACTATATAATATCTTTTAAACATTACAAAACATAACTCACGAATGACTGGAGATAGTTCCCATGACAATCAATACAAACGATTTATTAAACAGCATACTGGACAGTCTGTCACGAATTGACCATGCAAAACTGGAAGCGCTTCCGGATATCAATCTATATATGGATCAGGTCATAACATTCATGGAAAAAGAACTGTATCCTACAAAACGGCATGAGGAAGATCCAATTCTGACCAAAACCATGGTCAACAATTATGTAAAAAATAATCTGCTCCCGCCGCCGGAAAAGAAAAAATATTCCAAAGAGCATATTTTAACCATGGTGTTTATCTACTATTTTAAAAGTGTCCTCAGTATCAGTGATATCCAGAATGTCCTGAATCCGCTGACCGACCGCTATTTCGGCAAAAAATCCTCCCCGACACTGGAGGAGATTTATGACGGTATCTTCTGCCTGGAATCCCATCAGGTAGAGCGTTTAAAAGAAATCATCCAGGAAGAATATATCATCAGCGAATCTGCTTTTGCAGATCTGGAAAATCTCAGTGAAAAAGATGCAGACTTTTTGCAGAAGTTCACTTTCATCTGCCTTCTGAATTTTGATGTCTATACAAAAAAACTTCTGATTGAGAAAATCATCGACTCCATGAAAAAAACGGAGCCGCCCAAAAACACAAAAAGGAAACGCAGCTGATTCCCATATACGGGAATCCTTCTGTGCTTCCTTTTTTCTTTTACCGTTATCTTGATGTTGGGGTCAAAAGATGCCTTACGAATTGTTCCGTACTTCGTACTCCCACAATTCTACCCAATATTCGCATATCGTGAAGCTGACGCTCCACTTTTATGCTACTGCTCACCTTCCTGCCCTTTCATTCTGGCAAACACCATATCATAACCGTCATTGCCATAATTCAGGGAACGGTTGACACGGCTGATCGTCGCTGTGGATGCACCGGTCTTCTCCGCGATATCCAGATAAGTCTTCTGCTCCCGCAACATATGTGCCACTTCAAAACGCTGTGACAGTGATAAAATTTCATTGATGGTACAAACATCTTCAAAAAAGGTGTAACACTCCTCTTTATCTTTCAGGCACAGGATAGCTTCAAACAGGTGATCCACGGCCTCTGTTCTGATTTTTTTGCTCATTTTATACTCCTTCTGTAACCAAATACCTATTACATCTGCTTTCCAGCATTTGCTTTTCTCTGTGCAAAATTTTAACATATTAAAGTTTTGAAGTAAAGAGGTGTTTTGGATTTTCTCTGCACTTCTATAATCATTGTTGTATTCAACATTTGTCGAAAACAATTATTCTGTGGTGCTCACAATTTTCAACAAACAACGGTTTTCAATTCAACATTTTTCGTTTATCATATAAACATAAAATCAATTCAGAAAGGAAACACGACTATGACAAACAAAGAACTTGTATTGAAATTTTATGATGAAGTATTTAACAACTGGGATATCTCCAATTTAGACAATTATATGAAAGACAATTACATCCAGCACAATCCGACTGCTCCGAGCGGAAAAGAAGGCTTTGTAGAATTCACCAAAGTTTTCTTCAGTCTGAAACCACATATGGATATCATTCATATCGGTGAGGATGGAGATATCGTATATGTATTCTTCAAATGCACACTGGAAAACGGTGCAATCAATAAAGTATGTGATATTTACCGTATCGAAGATGGTAAACTGGCTGAGCACTGGGATGTGGTAGAACATAATGTACAGGATATCGTGCCGGTACACAACAACGGACTGTTTTAAGGCACTATTGAACGCTTGCGTATCATCTGATTTTTTATAAAACAAAGCTGGAAACAAAATCCAAGACAAGACGATCGTCTGATTTTCGTCACCGGAGTGAACATCTCTCACCGCCGTGTCTGTCTGGATTTCATTTCCAGCTTATTCTTTATCATAATGAAAGTCCGAGCAACCGCTGCACCAGCCGTACGGCATCGGCCGCATCTTTCGAATATCCATCGGCTCCGATTTCGTCTGCATAGCTCTGTGTGATAACCGCACCTCCGATGATAACTTTGGTTTTCAACTGTTTTTCTTTTACCAGCTCCACTACATCTTTCATCCGCATCATTGTAGTCGTCATTAAAGCAGACAGTGCAATAATATCTGCCTTTTCATCGATGGCTGCCTGCACGATGTCTTCCTTCGGTACATCTTTACCCAGATCCACTACACGAAATCCATAATTTTTCAGCATAAGTGCCACCAGATTTTTTCCGATATCGTGAATATCTCCTTCTACGGTAGCAATCACAATGGTCACTTTCGGACCGGTCTCATCCCCGGAAGACAGCATTGGTTCCAGATACTCAATGGCTTTCTTCATGGTTTCCGCACTGGCAATCAGCTGTGGCAGGAAGTATTTCTGCTGTTCAAAGAGATCCCCCACTTCATTGATGGCAGGAATCAGCTCATCGCTGACAATCATACCAGGTTCCATGCCCTGTGCCAGACCGGCTTTTACTTCATCCAGAATGCTCTTCATGGAACCGTTCAGCACCGCTTTGTAGATTGTGCTGTGAGATGCCGCAGCATTCATGGAGGCATCCTTGTTCTCACTGCATCTGTCTTTTTCTGCTGCCGCAGGTGTCTGTGTATTTCCGCCTGCGTTCTGTAGCGATGCCTTCGCTGATTTTACAGATTCAGTTTTTTTTTTGCATCAAACTCAGCCATGCGGTTGATGTAATTCAGATCCGCACCGGCTTTGTTTAACAGTAAATCACTGGCTGCTGCCAGGTTCATCATAATGTCACTGGACGGATTTGCAATGGCCATAGTCAGACCGCTCTGTAAAGCCATAGTAACAAATGCTGCATTGACATAGCCACGGTTCGGTAATCCGAAAGAAATATTGGATAATCCACCGACAGTTGCCAGACCCAGCTCATTTTTACAGTAACAAATGGTTTCTAATGTCTCCAGCGCTGCATTTTTGTTTGCACCTACGGTGGCTACCAGTCCGTCCACCACAATATCCTCTTTGTGCATGCCAAGTTCTAATGCGCGAGCGAGGATCGTATGTATAATTTCTTTCTTTTCGTTGATATCCTTCGGCAGTCCTGCATCGGACAGCGGAAGTAAAATAAACATCGCTCCATATTTTTTAGCAATTGGAAGCAGCTTTTCAAATTTTTCTTTTTCCAGTGAAATGGAATTGATCAGGGCACGTCCTGGATAACGGCGCAGAGCTGCCTCTATAATATCTACATGACTGGAGTCGAAGCAGAGTGGAAGGCTTGTGGTCATGGTCACTTCCTCGATGGCCTCCAGCATCATTTCCTTCTCATCAATACCATTCATTCCCATATTGATATCCAGAATATGTGCTCCCATCTCTTCCTGTTCTTCTGCCATGTCACAGACAATCTCCATGCTTCCCTGGCGCAGTGATTCCTGCAGTTCTTTCTTTCCGGTCGGATTAATGCGCTCACCGATCACAAGAAACGGACCGTTGATATCTATCTCCTGTATCTGGCGCTCCGAAGCCAAGACACGTTTGCGCTCCTGCATCACCGGAACCGGCTTCATATCCTTCGTTGCCGCAACCAGAGAGGCAATGTGCTCCGGTGTCGTTCCGCAACATCCGCCGAGCACTGCCGCACCGGCTTCCATCAACATCGGACCAAAAGATGCGAACTCTTCCGGTCCCATATCATAAACAGTCTCACCATCTACCATCTGCGGCAGGCCTGCATTCGGTTTTGCCAGAATCGGCACGTTTGCATACGGTTTCATCTGTCGTACCATATCTGCCATCCGCTCAGGACCGGTAGAACAGTTGATACCTACGACATCTGCTCCGAGGCTCTGCAGCACAACCATGCATCCTTCCGGTGTATTTCCATATAATGTCTTTCCTTTTTCATCAAAGGTCATGGATACCATGATCGGCAGGTCACAGGTCTCTTTGATCGCCAGAACAGCGGCTCTGGTCTCAGCAAGGCTCATCATAGTCTCTACCACAAAGAGGTCAACGTCTGCTTCATACAGGATTTTCGCCTGTTCTTTGTAAATATCAATAAGTTCTTCCAGTTCCAGATCGCCCATCGGCTCCAGGCTTTCACCGGTCATGGTCATATCACCACATACCAGTCCTTTCTCACCTGCTGCTTCCCGGCACAACTGCACCAGTTTTGTATTGATCTCTACGATTTTATCTGCCAGTCCATACTCTTCCAGTTTGATACGGTTTCCGGAAAATGTCGGTGCGTATAAAATCTGCGTACCTGCTTCTATATAACGTTTCTGAAGATCCAGGATCACATCCGGATGATCCAGAATCCACTGTTCCGGACACACACCTGTAGGCATACCGGCTTTTTGCAGATTGCTTCCTGTAGCTCCATCCAGATATACAGGTCCATTCTCTAATAATCTATACAGTTCTTCCTTTTTCATTCCAACTCTCCTATTGCGGTTTCCGCGCATGAATGATCCTGGTGATCAGAGATACACGGTTAAATGGTGTCATAAAATAAAATCCATCGGCTACCTCTTCCAGCTTTTCCATGATGGAAAGAGAAATACGGGCTGCAACATCCTCTGCCTCTGCCCGGCTCATATCCGGCCGATATTGTGCCACGATCTCATCCGGCACCTGAATGCCCGGCATTTCGTTTTTGATAAACATCGCATTGCGATAGCTGACTAACGGCATAATACCACATAAAATCTTTGTGTTCAACTCCTGTTTCATTCTGCCCAGTTTTTCTACTTCCTCATCAGAATAGATCGGCTGGGTCATAAACCAGGAAAGTCCTGCATCGATTTTCTTCTGCATCCGCTTCATGACCTGATCTTCATTTGCCTGATTCTGATTCAGAGCACCACCATAAGAAAATGCATCCTGCAGGAAAATCTCCTGATTCAGTTCTTTTACATATTCCATAAAACGAATCGAATTAAAATCAAACACGCTCTTTGTGTTGTCCCGTTCACCGGAAGGCACGGGATCACCGGTGACGATCATCAGATTCCGGATTCCATTGATATGTGCACCCAATAATGTGGAGTGCATACTGATACGGTTTCTGTCACGGCAGGCGATATGCGGCATCACCGGAATATCCACCATAGCACTGACTTTTGCAGCCAGCAGTACAGAATCTGCGCGGGCTCTCGCTAGTGGTGAATCTGCGATGGTAATGATATCTACACCGCTTTGTTTCAACTGAAATGCACCTTCCATCAACTTTTGAGCATCCTGGTTAAAAGGAGGATCCAGTTCTACGGCAATCACTTTTTCTCCCCGCTGCAATTTCGCCATGAATGGATTGTTACGGGTCTGGGAAACAGCATCTTCCCCGCCTTTTTCCACTACCGGAAGCTTTTCATATGGTGCTTTTCCTGCCAGTTTCTCACACAGCATCCGGATATGCTTTGGTGTGGTTCCGCAGCATCCGCCAATGATATTTACACCCAATTTTGCCATCTGTTCCATTTTATCAGCAAAATAGTGTACACCATCTGCATGGCCTGCCTGTCCACGGACAATCTGCTGATATCCGCTGTTTGGTAATACCTGGATAAACTTGTCCCCGGCAAGGTTCTGTGCTTTGATCAGTTTGTACATGTGGGCTGCCCCCAGCAGACAGTTGCATCCGTAGCTGTCGATTTCCGGTGTCTGTGCCGCCTCGGCAAACAGGCGGCTGATGCTGATTCCCTGCGTAGTATAACCGTTACGATTTGCTGCAAAAGAAACCATCACAAACGCTTCCGGGCATTTTTCTTTGATATATCGGGCTGTTTTTGCCACATATTTAATATCTGAAAATGTCTCAAAGTTAAAAATCTGTGCACCGCACTCCAGAAAACAATCTGCCAGAAAACGATATTCCGCTGCCGGATCTGTCTCATATTCACTAAACAGATTTTCCGCTGCCGGTCCGATATCTGCTGCGACAAAAATTTCCTCCGGGCGGTTTTCTGCTGCTTTCTGCGCCAGTTTCCACGCCGCCCGGATCACACGTTTTACATAAGCATCCTGTTCCCTGCGGTCACGGATACCTCTGCCCAGTGCCATAGCATGATTTGCCGCAAAGGTATTTGTACGGATCAGTCTGGCTCCCTGTTCCAGATATTCTTCATGGATCCGGGTGATCAGTTCCGGCTCCAGCAGATTCGCTTCCTCTGCGATCCGGCCATTTTCTGATTTTTTTCTGTCATAATAGGTACCCATAGCACCATCTGTAATCAAAATATGTTCTTTTAAATACTCTCTTATCATTTTGTTTCTACTCCATCACTTTTTCCACAAAGAGGTTTGTCCTCTGCTGTCCATCAGTCTTTCTTTTTCTCCGGAACCTATTCCTGATACAGTTTCTTCTTCAGACGTTTTTCTATCAGTTTCAGAATACCGTTGACCCCCAAAACCATGACTACGGACAAAAACGTTCCCCAGACAATCTTTACCACATTCTGGGTGCGCATCCCGTCAAATAGGATTGTACCAAGACCACCTGCGCCTACCGTAGAAGCAATTGTCGCAATCCCGATTGTAGATATAATAGAAATGTGAACGCCTGCGATCATCGTATCCAGTGCCAGCGGAAGCCGCACCTTCCGGAAAATCTGCCCTTTTGTCATCCCCATACCGGCTGCTGCCTCCAGAACCCCTGCATCAACAGAGGTAAACCCATCGGTAAAACTCTGGATCAGAATAAACTGATTATAAATCACCAGCACCAGCACTGCTGTCTGCATGCCAAGCCCCGTCACCGGAAGCAGCAGTGCAAACAGTGCAAGGCTTGGAATTGCATAGATCATACTGAATACCCGCGTGATCCATGCCGTGATCCGCTTATGTTCCATTACAAGCATGGCGATCATAAATGCCAGCGCAATAGAGATTACAAGGGTAAGACCCACAATTTCAAAATGCTCCAGAACTGCCTGTATTAACTTGTCATAATGTCTCGTTGTATATGTGATAAAACGTGTCATCTGAAAAAATTTAATCCTTCCTGTACCGACTGCAGCAAGGATGCCACATACGCATTTGCCGGATACTCCAGAATATTTTTTGCTGTGTCAAACTGCTGAATTTTCCCCTGATTCATGATCATGATCCGGGTGCCAAGCTTCAACGCCTCCGTCACATCATGAGTGACGAACATACAGGTCAGACCTGCACGTTTATGGATTTTCATCAATTCGTCCTGCAGCTTGGTCCGATTGATCGCATCAATGGCACCAAATGGCTCATCCAACAGCATAAGCGACGGCTTTGCAGCCAGTGCCCTGGCCAGACCCACACGCTGCTGCTGTCCACCGGAAAGCTGGGACGGATACCGGCCGCGATACTGCTTTGGATCCAGATTTACCAGTTCCAGCAGTTCTGTTACCCGGTCATGTATCTGTGCAGAATCCCAACCGAGGATTTCCGGTACCACTGCAATATTTTTTTCTACGGTCATATGTGGGAACAAACCGACCTGCTGAATAACATAGCCAATCTTTCTGCGCAGTGCCACCGCATCCGTCTGCCCTATATTTTCTCCGAATATTCGAATTTCTCCGGATGTAGGCTCATAGAGGCGGTTCACCATCTTCATCAATGTGGTTTTCCCACAGCCGGATGTCCCCAGTATTGTGATCATTTCCTGCTCCTGAATCTGGAAACTCACATGATCCACTGCCGGCTCCACTGCACCCGGAAACTGTTTTACCACATCCAGAAATTCTACTGCAATGCTCATCCTTCTTTTCCTCCTGCACTTCTTTCCCAACAGATTCTTCTGTTTGATTATTTCCTTTTGCGATTTCTACTTCAGCGTCGCGTAGAAATCTGCTGCCACATCTTCATACTCTTCTTTATCGATATCCACCTGTGCATTCAACTTTGTCATAGTCTCCGTATCAATTGCTGCACTGATCTTATTAATGATCTCAGCCACATCCGGGTGTGCATCGATCAGTTCCTGGCGGACAACCGGTATAATGTTGTACGGAGGCCAGAAATGTTTGTCATCATCCAGCAGAACAAACTCATCGCTGCTCAACTGTGCATCTGTGGTGTAAGCCGGTACACAGTCCACTTCATCATTTGCCATTGCCTGATATTTCAGTGAATTGTCAAAGGTGTTTTTGGATTTAAACTTGAACGTACCATAAGTCTGTTCCAGTCCCGGAAGTCCATCTTCACGTTCAAAGGTATCCGATGTGCCGCCAAAACGAATTTTATCTGCATTTGCCTGAAGATCCGAAATGCTCTTGATTCCATATTTCTCAGCCACATCCGCACGCATGCTCAGACCGTTTCCGTTACTTGCCTCACACATATCCAACACATCCAGATTGAATTTTTCTGCATACATTTCTTTTACTTTGTCATAAGTGATCTGTGGATCTGTCTCCATCGGCTGATCCAGAATCGTCAGTAATGAAGTACCGGTGTACTCCGGATACATATCAATCTGACCGTCACACACTGCCTGATGGATCAAGTTGTCGGATACTTCAAATTCACGTTCCACTTTATATCCGGCATCTTCCAGGGCAAGTGCATATAACTCACCCAGGATCTTACTCTCTGAAAAACTTTTTGCTCCGATTTTAATCGTAGTATCTGCACTTGTACTACTGCTTTTTTCGGTAGCTGCACTTCCATCTGCTTTCGGTTCTGCTGCTCCGTTACTTCCACATGCCGCAAGTGCTGCGACTGATACAATTGCAAGTATTACTGCCAATACTTTTTTCTTCATCTCTTTTTTCCTCCTGTAATGCTCTCAACTTTCTATCAATATCAGACTTCCTCTATTTGCTTTTTAAAGTGCCCGACTTATTTTTTTCTCAACTGCCCCAAGTGCCATGCTGCACAGCATAGTAATGACAGCCACTGTTCCTCCACCGATCACCAGATACTCGGTTTTCAGCAGATTGATTCCGTTGAAAATCAGAATTCCCAGCCCTCCGGCGCCAATATAAGCCGCCAATGTAGCACTTGCGATAACCTCTGACATCGCCATACGGATCCCACTGATAATACCAGGCATCGCCAGCGGCACTTCCACCTGCCGGAATTTTCTCTTTTTATCCATGCCCATGGCATCTGCCACTTCCAGCAGAAAATCTGGAACCTGTGAAAATGCCAGCGTTGTCTGTATCAGAATTGGTGGGATTGCCAGAATCACCAATGCTGTCAGTGCCGGTTTCACACCCACTCCCATGATTGGAATCAAAATAACAAGCACTGCCAGACTCGGAATAATACGCAAGACACTGAATCCTGTAGTCAGAATCTTCTTTATCCTCGGAGCACGCAGGCTCAGAATGCCGCATGGAATACCTACCGCAGCTGCGATTCCCACTGCCAGAAGACTCAGATACAGATGTTGCCAGATCATATGCACATATTCCTGTCCATGTGTCTGAAAATATTCCACATATGCCTGCATGTCACACCCTCCGTTTCATAAATAAGTAAATCTTATTATATTAAGCTTTCCTATCTTAGCAAAAAAATAATCATCCTGCAAGATAGCATTAACCAACTGCTGCATATCATACTATATTTTCTAGTAAAATGCTAGGTTGTAAAGCTGATATTCGCAATCCGTTTTTGCTATTTACTCATGAACGCAAAATAAAAGAAGACAGTAGCGGCATTTCTACAACTACTGTCTTCTTTTATTTCATTTCTGCGAGAGAGAAACAAAAAACTTACGATTAACGCGTTTCTTATTTTTTCTTTTTAGAAAATCTTGTCTTAAATACATACCACAGTGCACCTGTGATGCATACAGAAGAATATCCACCGCAGATAACACCTACCATCAGAGGTCCTGCAAATTCACGGATGGAAGATACACCGAGAATAAACAGCACAAATACCATGATAAATGTTGTCAGGGAAGTATTGATGCTTCGTGACAGTGTCTGTGTGATACTCTTATTTACTACTTCTTTCAGATCAGTATCTCTGCGTCCGCTCTCCAGTGCCAGATTCTCACGGATACGGTCAAAGATAACGATCGTCGCATTGATAGAGTAACCAACCAGCGTCAGCATGCAGGCAATAAATGTGCTGCCCACAGAGGTCTGAGATAATGCATAAAATGCTAAAACAACAAGTACATCATGTACCAGTGCAATAACCGCACTGCTTGCAAAACGGATATCTTTGAACCGGAACCAGATGTAGATCAGCATACAGATCGTCGCAATAATCACAGCTACGATAGCATCACTTCTCATCTCACTACTGATCGTGGAGCTGATGTTTGTAGATGTGATATCGTTCTCCTGAACACCGAAGTTGTCTTCCATTGCAGTTGCCAGTTTTTCACGCTCATCCAGATTCAGTGTTCTGGTCTTGATAATGATGGAATTGCTGTCTGCAACTTTCTGTGTCTGAACATTTGCATCACCGGTTACTTCTTCTATATAAGGTACGATCTGCTCATCGATCTCCTCGATCGTGTAATCTTTATCAAATGCAACGGTTGTTGCTGTACCGCCCTTAAACTCCATACTGAAATTCAGTGGCTGTCCGTTGCCTGCTTTGTGAGCACCCATGCCTACAAATCCGGCTACGATCACTGCCAGAGAAATACCAAAGAACAATCCTCGTTTTCCAAGGAAGTTGATGCTCTTGCGCTCTTTCTTCTCACCGTAGAATTTTTTATCCTGGAAGCCAAGTCCATACAGTGCTTTTACCAGCCATCTGGAGATTACCAGTGCGGTAAACATGGAGAATACGATACCGATTGCCAGTGTGGCAGCAAATCCTTTTACAGTACCGGATCCACGCAGACCAAGTACAGCTGCTGCAATCAATGTAGTAATGTTTCCGTCAAAGATTGCGGAAAATGCTTTCTTAAATCCAATGTCAATTGACTGTGCTACGGAATGTCCTGCTGCAATCTCCTCACGGATACGTGCAAAGATAATAACGTTTGCATCCACTGCCATACCTATGGACAGGATAATACCAGCGATACCCGGCAGGGTCAGTGTAATGTGATACAGATGTAAAATTGCAAGCACGATACCAGTGTAGATCAGCAATGCGATTGATGCCGCAAGTCCCGGGATACGGTATGCGATCAACATAAACGCAATGATGATCAGCAGACCGATAATTGCTGCGATAATACTTGTCTTAATAGCCTGGGAACCAAGTTTTGCCCCTACAACTTCAGACTGTAACTCTTCGAGTTCCAGTTTCAGCGCACCACTTCGGATCTGGGAAGCAAGTGCTTCTGCATCCTCGTAGCTCTTCATACCGCTGATGACAGCCTCGCCGTTTGTGATCTGGTTCTGTACCGTCGGATAACTGATACACTCCCCATCATAGTAAATCGGAAGTACCTTATTCAGATATTCGCCTGTTTTTTCAGAAAAAATCTTAGCACCTTCACTGGTCAGTTTTAACTGAACCACATATTTACTGGAAGATGTTTTGCTTGTGTCTGTAGCAGCCTGTGCATCAGCCACCATCTCACCGGTCATGAATGTCTCGCCCTCTGTGGTCTTAAATTCCAAAGTACCCGGTGTTCCAAGTTCTTCCAAAATTGAATTTGCATCAGATACACCCGGAATTTCCACGGAAATTCGGTTATCACCTACCTGATAAACCTCTGCCTCTGTACTGTAAGTCTCTACACGTTTCTGCAGTTTGTATACAGTATCTTTCATATCCTCAGCAGACGGTGTCTCGTCACCTTTTACCTGATATGTAATGCTGACACCACCGGCAAGGTCAAGTCCTAGCTTGATTCCTTTCTCATTGTCCTTTGCTGCGGTACCCTTTACAATACCATAAGAATAGTAGCCAAGCAGTAACATCGCAATGATCATTACCAGAAAGACTACGACTCCTTTCTTTTTTTTCATCCTTCTACCTCCATTTCAGCTTCCGCCGCTTTTATCATGATTGCACACTCAATCCGCTTTTTCTGCAATTCACAGCCAATATCATATGCATCATTAATATTTCCATGGAAATGATAGGAGTTTGCTGCACATCCGCCGCTGCAGTAGAATCTTGCAAAACAGTTTCTGCATTTTTCTTTTGCATAAACATTACAGCATTTGAATTCATCCCGGATATCCGTACGTTTTACGCCATCCCAGACATTTCCCATCAGGAACTCTTCATTTCCAACAAACTGATGGCACGGATAGAAATCACCCCACGGTGTAACAGCCAGATACTCAGTACCTGATCCACAGCCGGATAATCTCTTTGCAACACACGGGCCACCCTCTAAATCTATCATAAAATGGAAGAAATTGAAATCCTTTCCGGATTTTTTTCTTTCTACCATTTCAGCAGCAAGCTTGTCATACTCTGCAAAGAGCTTTGGCAGATCTTCTTCCCGGAGTGCATACTCCTCAGAATCTTCTGCAACTACCGGCTCCACAGAAATCTGTTTGAAGCCCAGATCAGCCAGATGAAGAACATCATCTGCAAAATCCAGATTGTAATGCGTAAATGTACCGCGGACATAATACTTGTCCTGATTACGGCTCTCTGCAAACTGCTGGAATTTGGGCACGATCAGATCATAGCTTCCTTTTCCGTTGCGGAATGGTCTCATATGATCGTGGATTTCTTTTCTTCCATCAATACTGAGTACAACATTCCCCATCTCTTTGTTTGCAAATTCCATTACTTCATCATTCAGTAATACACCGTTTGTTGTCAGCGTGAAACGGAAGTTTTTGTCATGCAGCTTTTCCTGCTCTCTTCCATATTTTACCAGATCTTTGACAACCTGCCAGTTCATCAGAGGCTCACCACCAAAGAAATCCACTTCCAGATTGCGGCGGCTTCCGGAGTTTGCGATCAGGAAATCCAATGCTTTCTTTCCAACCTCATAACTCATCAGCTCTCTGTGCCCATGATATTCGCCTTCTTCTGCAAAACAGTAGCGACAGGCAAGGTTGCAGTCATGTGCAATGTGCAGGCACAAAGCTTTGACTACAGTCGGACGTTTCTTGAAGTCCATAATATAATTTTCGTATTCATCTCTTGTAAACAGTTCTCCGTCTTTTACCAGGGAAGCTACTTCTTCACAGGCTTCTTTCACCTCAGCTTCGCTGTATGTGCCGGACAGTTCTGCTACAATCTCCTCCGGTGTATGATCTTCGTACAAAGCGATCACATCATAGGAAACATCATCTACTACATGGATCGCACCACTGTTTACATCAAGAACAATGTTATAACCATTATTTTTATACTGGTGAACCAAATGCAGTTCCTCTCTTTCTATTTCTATATTAAAAATCAGCATAAAAAGCTGCTGTTTTCATTTTCCTCTAAACGTGCAAATGACCGCATGCCTTAGGCATACGGCCTTTTGTAATAGTAATTGCTGTTTTGTTCTTCTTATTTGTGCTCGCAGCTCTGATTTCCTACTGTACAGGAAGTTTTGCAAGCAGACTGGCAGGATGTCTGGCACTCACCACATCCGCCTTTTTTTACTGTGTTCTGTAATCTTTTTGTATTTAATGTTTTTACGTGTTTCATCTTCCGAAATCTCCTTTCTTCTTACATATGTCAGAAGTATATCATATTTTCCACTATAAAGAAAGTATTTTTTTGTAACCGTTCAAAAGGATCAACTGACCATTCCCCCGATCATCCCGGCTCCCATGCACATCACCAGTGTCAGCCCGATATGCAGCATATCCGATGTCAGCCCACGGTTCAGCAGTGCCGATCCGATCAGCAACACCAGGAAATACGCCGCTCCCATAATAATCCCCCACAGAAAACGCCGGGTCTTCATTCTCTTTCCTATGATAATGCCGCCAAGCAGACCCGACACCACATAGATTGCTGTAATTCCAATGGTGACAATATTTTCCGTCAGTTCCATTTTATAAAGTAAAAATGCCAGCACAAATAATGCCACTCCCGTCAGAATGTACATAATCAGCAATGTGCTTAATACTTTCAATACAATTTTCTTATTCCCTTCTGCATGTTCCATATCTCTTCCTCCCTCTATGATGTAAAGCGGACATTCGCAATCCACTTCCGTTGCTTTCTCAGTCCCCTGGTTGTTTTCACATCGGACATATAGTTATATATTCTGAAAATTTCAAAAATAGAACCTCTTTTTTTCGCAACAATAGCTTGAAAATCCTATTCTTTTCCTGTAATATATAGAATAAAAATTGTAATCCAACAGCAAAATTTACGGAATATCTTCCATCATGCTGTGCTTACAGACAACATATTTATTTAGAGAGGTGAATTATTTTTGGACATAAGCTCCACAATACAATTAATCGTACTGGTCATTCTGCTGGCTCTGTCAGCATTCTTTTCCTCATCGGAAACGGCACTGACCACGGTAAACCGGATCCGCATGCGATCTCTGGCAGAAGAAGGGAACAAGCGTGCCGCCCGGGTGCTTCAGGTCACCGATGATTCTGCGAAAATGCTGAGTGCAATCCTGATCGGTAATAATGTTGTCAACCTGACGGCATCTTCCCTGGCTACAGCACTTGCCCTCCGTATCTTCGGCAACGCCGGTGCCGGAATCGCAACCGGAATTCTGACAGTGCTGATCCTGATCTTCGGTGAGATTTCCCCGAAAACCATGGCAACCCTGCGCGCAGAGAAAATTTCCCTGCGATTCTGCAATATCATCTGGCTTCTGATGAAAGTGCTGACTCCTGTCATCTTCATCATCAATCACCTTGCCATGCTGGTACTCCGCCTTATGGGTGTCAAAGCATCTGAGGGCAGACAGGCCATGACTGAAAGTGAACTGCGGACCATCGTGGATGTCAGCCATGAATCCGGTGTCATCGAATCAGAAGAAAAAGAAATGATCAACAATGTATTCGATTTTGGTGATGCCCTGGCAAAAGAAGTTATGATTCCTCGGATTGATATGACCTTCGCTCAAGTGGACAACACTTACGATGAGATTCTGGATATTTTCCGTGAAGACCGTTTTACACGTCTTCCTGTTTATGAGGAAACCACCGATGATGTCATCGGTATTTTAAATATTAAAGATCTGCTGCTCTGTGACAGGGAACATTTTTCTGTCCGTGAACTGATGCGGGAACCATATTTCACATATGAACACAAGCATACCGCAGATCTTCTGGTGGAAATGCGCAATTCTTCCATCAATATCGCCATCGTTCTGGACGAATACGGCACAACTGCCGGACTGCTGACACTGGAAGACCTGATTGAAGAAATCGTTGGAGAAATCCGCGATGAATATGACTACGATGAAGAGGATCCGATCCAGAAAATTTCGGATCATGAATATCTGGTAGAAGGTTCCATGAATCTGGCGGACTTCAGTGATGAACTGAATCTGCATCTGGAATCTGACGACTACGATTCCATCGGCGGCTACATGATCGGTCTCTTAGACCATCTGCCGAAAATCCGGGAGTCCATCACCACACCGGATGGTATTTTTCTGCAGGTTCGGACGAAAAACAAACACCGGATTGAAAAAATTTACGTAAGACTTCCGGAAACTTCGGCAGAATCCGAAACTACGGAGCAATCCGTGTAATCAAGATCTGGGGACAAAAGATGCCATACGAATTGTTCCGTACTTCGTACTCCCACAATTGGCATCAGCTTATACAGTATAAAAGAGATTTTCCTGTGGCTTATAAAACCACAGGAAAATCTCTTTTTTCACATCATTTTATGTAAATCGGATATTCGCAATCCGCTTTCGCTATTTGCTCATGAACGCAGTCACTTTTTGATTACTCAATTACATGAATCCATCCTTCCGGAGCTTCAATCCTGCCTTCCTGGATATCAACCAATGTCTCACGCAGCTTGGACAGAACCGGTCCCATCTCATCCATACCGCTTGCAAAGCAGATTTCACGACCATGATCCACAATCTTTCCAATCGGAGAAATAACAGCTGCAGTACCGCACAGACCGCACTCTACAAAGTTCGGAACTTCATCCAGGTATACTTCTCTCTGCTCTACTTCCAGTCCCAGGTAATGCTCTGCTACATACATCAGGGAACGACGTGTGATAGAAGGAAGGATACTGTCAGACTTCGGTGTTACGATCTTGTTATCTTTTGTAACAAATAAGAAGTTGGCTCCGCCTGTCTCCTCTACTTTTGTACGGGTTGCAGCATCCAGATACATGTTCTCTGCATAGCCTTCTTCATGTGCTGTTACGATTGCATGTAAACTCATGGCATAGTTTAATCCGGCTTTGATATGACCTGTTCCGTGAGGAGCTGCACGGTCAAAATCTGTAACACGGATCGTTAACGGTTTTACTCCGCCTTTGAAGTATGGTCCTACCGGTGTTGTCAGTACACGGAACTGATACTCCTGTGCCGGTTTCACACCAATAACAGGACTGCTTCCGAACATATACGGACGGATATAAAGTGTTGCACCTGTGCCATATGGTGGCACATATGCAAAGTTTGCTTTTACTGTTTTTTCTACTGCCTCAATAAATTTATCTTCCGGATAAACAGGCATTTCCAGTCTTCTTGCAGAATCTGCCATACGGGATGCATTCAGATCCGGGCGGAAGATTACTACTTTTCCGTCTACGGTTGTATAAGCTTTTAATCCTTCAAAAACGGTCTGTGCATACTGTAATACGCCTGCACACTCGTTTAATACGATGTTAGCGTCCTCAGTCAGCGTTCCTTCATCCCATGCGCCATCTTTATAATTTGCAACAAAACGTTTGTCTGTCTGACGATATCCAAAGTCCAGATTTTCCCAATCGATATTCTTCTTTTCCACTGTGAGGTCCTTCTTTCTTATCTATTTTGCAGTTTCCACATTTAGTTCCTGCATTTAGTTCTTTTTTCTATATGTACTGTTATACAGCAATTCGTATAGTATTTCCAGTTCTTTTTTTCAAAACAGTTGTATTTTTTTCATGTTTTCTCGGAATAAGATGAATTATCTTTCACTCGATAATTCATCTCACATCCCTGCATCCTGGCTTGTTTTCTAATCTGTTATCTGCAGGAAGTAGCAATTGATTCGATGGCTACCGCACCGCCACGCACGATTTCCACACTCTGAAACCGTTGCTTTAACAGTTCGATCAGCTCATTGTTTCTGCGCTCTGTGAGCTTGCACTCCAACAATACACTGTCCACGCCGATATCTGCAGTCTCCACATGAAACACCTGCGCGATACGGAATACTTCTGCCTTATCCGTGTTGCTCAGTTTTTTTACCTTTGCAAACATGATCTCCTTCATATGAATCGGCACATTGGTCAGATCCATGACTTTGATGACCTCTACCATACGGTTCAGCTGTTTTTTGATCTGTTCAAAAGTAATATCATCGCACATAGTACTGATCGTGATTCTGGAAGTATCCTCCTCCTCTGTCGTACCTACGGTCAGACTTTTCAGGTTATAAGATTTTCCTGCAAACAAACCGGAGATTTTTGCGAGAACACCAACCTGATTTTCTACATATAATGCAATCCATCTATCTTTCATTGATTTTCTCCTCCCCTATTTGCTTTTCAGAATCATATTGTTCATTGGGTTTCCACCCGGAACCATTGGAAGTACAATTTCCTCAGTTGCGACCATGAATTCAATAACAGTCGGTGCATCCGTATTCTGTTTTGCGGCCTCCAAAGCCGGGATAATATCCTCTTCCTTTGTAACACGGATGCCATGTGCACCGTAACTCTCTGCCCATTTCATAAAATCCGGTACATATGGCGGGCATTTTTCATTTGGTCCCTTGCAATGCTCCGGACAGCCTTTGCGACGACGCAGACAAGTTGCGGAATAACGTTTTCCATAGAACAGCTGCTGCATCTGACGCACCATGCCAAGGTAATAGTTATTGAGCAGACATACAGTGATCGGGGTCTGCTGTACCACAGCAGTTGCCATCTCCTGCATATTCATCTGAAATCCACCGTCACCGGTAATACATACGACATCTCTGTCCCGGTGTCCCATTTTTGCACCAAGTGCTGCCGGAAAACCAAATCCCATTGTTCCAAGGCCACCGGAAGTGATCATCCTCTTATTTTTATTTACATCCAGATACTGGCTGGCCCACATCTGGTGCTGACCTACATCAGTAACATATGTAACTTCATCATAAACCTGATTTAAGCCTTCCATGATCATCTGCGGTGTCATGCCTTTATCCCGGCGCATCTCCAGCGGATTTTCATGATCCCAGGCTGCAATCTGTTTTACCCATTCCTCCGTATCCTTCGGTTCCACCCATTCCAGCATCTGCTGCAGGGCAACTTTTGCATCGGCTACGATCGGCACATCTACCACAACATTACGGGAAATGGCTGCCGCATCGATATCCACATGAATAATCTTCGCTTTTGGTGCAAATTCATTCAGGTCACCTGTGATACGGTCGTTGAAACGGGTTCCGATGGAAAAGAGCACATCACATTTGCTGACTGCAATATTTGCCGCATAACGGCCATGCATGCCGCTGTTTCCCACATAATAGGGGTTATCTGTAGGAATTGCGCCTTTTCCCATAACAGTCGTAACAACCGGAACATGTGTAATATTTACCACCTGCTCCAGCAGTTCACTGGCACCTGCAATATTAACACCACCGCCGGCAAGGATCAGCGGACGGCGTGCTACCTTCAGTAATTTTGTTGCTTTTTTCAGCTGTCCAAGATGAACACCTTCATTAATTTTATAACCACGGATTTCCACATGATCCGGATATTCTGCCGGACCGGTTGCAGTCTGGATATCCTTTGGCAGATCGATCAGGACCGGACCCGGTTTTCCGGTTTTTGCAATATGAAATGCCATCTTGATCGTTCTTCCAAGATCTTTGCGGTCGCGGACCGTTACACTATATTTTGTAATACCGCGCGTCATACCTACGATATCCACTTCCTGGAACGCATCATTGCCAATGAGATTTAACGGTACCTGCCCGGTAAACACAACCAGCGGGATACTATCGTAAAAAGCATCTGCAATGGCTGTGACAGTATTTGTCGCACCGGGTCCACTGGTTACCAAACATACACCGGTTTTACCGGTCTCACGGGCGTAACCTTCTGCTTCATGCACCAGAGCCTGTTCATGTCTCGGCAATACAAGATCAATCTTACCATTCAGATATAATTCATCAAACAAATCTGTTACCGTTCCACCCGGATAGGCAAATACAGTATCTACGCCTTCTTCAAGAAGCGCTTTTACAAATAATTTTTTTCCTGTTATATCCATTCAACTCTCTCCTTTTAAATCCACCCTAACGTGCGCAGTAAAAAGATCCATCCCGTCAGTGTTACAGAAGCCAGCAGCGTCGTAGCCACCACGATACTTGCCGTCAGCACACCGTCGTTATGCATATTTTTCGCCATGATATAACAGCTCGGGGTCGCCGGTGCTGCCAGCATGACTACGAGAGCAACCATTTTTTCGCCCCTGAAACCAAGAGCAGCTGCAATCGGAATAAAAATTGCTGCCTGGGCAATCAGCTTGATAAAAGCAGCCCAGAGGGTAGGTTTGATTTTGGCCAGTGCCTTTTTTCCTTCAAATCCCGCGCCAAGTCCGATCAATGCAAGTGGGGTTGCCATCTTTGCCACATTGTTTACGGTCGAATTTACCAGTTCCGGCAGTGGATTATGTAATAATGCCACGATCAGACCAAGGACTATGCCGATGATAATCGGGTTCTTCAGGATATTGATACCAGCCTGCTTGATTCTGCCTGTATCACGCTCATTCTCCGGGTAATCCCCTTCAAAAGTCAATACAAGCACGGAATATATGTTATACAACGGAACTGCACCAATGATCATCAGTGAGCCCATTGTGGATTGCCCGTAAATATTCTGGATAAATGCCAGTCCCATAACCGCCGCACTGCTGCGGAAGGATGCCTGAACAAACGCACCGGTCATGGATCTATCTTTCATAAAAATCTTCGTCAGCCCATACACACTCCAGAAGCAGACAGAAGTAGCGATTGCACAAAACAGCACATACTTCAGATCAAATACTTCCTGGATATTAACGGTTGACAGATCACGAAAAAGCAAAAACGGTAACGTCACTTTAAAATTAAACTTATTTGCCACCGTAACGAAATTTTCATTCAACATACCAATCTGACGCAGGAAATATCCAATCACCATAACGAGAAAAATCGGTATCGTTACATTGATACTAAATAAAAAATTGCTCATCCGTTATGCCTTCTTTTCATATTTATAGAAATGATATTCCAGATCGAAATAGGTCTGTTCCTCACTGTCTGCGGTAACCACCCACGCCTCTTTCTCATCCAGATTCGGAAACCAGGCATCTGCCTCGTAAGCAAAATCGATCTTCGTAATGTGTGCAACGTCGCACTCATCCAGAAGCTGCTTGTAAATGCTCTCGCCACCGATGATATAGATATCCTCGCTCGGATATTTTTTCAACTCTTCGTGCAATTCCTCCATATCATGTACAATGACTGCACCGTCAGCCTGGTAACTGCGATCGCCTGTCAGCACAATATTCACACGATTTTTCAATGGTTTCTTTCCCGGAAAGCTCTCCAGTGTCTTACGTCCCATTACAACCACTTTCCCGGTCGTTGTCTCGCGGAAAAATTTCATATCATCCGGAATACTCACCAGAAGCTTATTGTTTCTGCCGATGGCCCAGTTTTTATCTACTGCCGCAATTAAATTCATTTCTCACATCTCTCTTTCTTCTATAATTAATATTTCATACAGTTCACACGCACCATTCGCAAAAGAGCTCGCTTTGCGAGCGATACTTCTTGAACAGTTGTTCAAGAAGGCGAAACAGAGTATAAAACAACAATAATAAAGCGCTCCCTTCATCACTATGCATCCAGACAATTCCTCATGCAAGCATGATCATTGTCTGAATACATGTGATGAGTGAACTGTTAAACCGCAATTGGTATATTTGTGATCTGCGGACCGGTCTGGTAATTATCCAGACGCACATCATCTCTCGTAAACCGGTAAAAATCTTTCACTTCCGGATTCAGCCAGAATGTCGGTGCCGGAAGCGGCTCACGGGAAATCAGTTCCTTCACCAGTGGAATATGTCTGTCATAAATATGGGCATCCGCAATGACATGCACCAGTTCTCCCACCTGCATATCACATACCTGAGCCAGCATATGCATAAGCACCGCATACTGACACACATTCCAGTTATTTGCTGCCAGAATATCCTGGGAGCGCTGATTTAAGATTGCATTCAGCACCAGCTTATCCTGTCCCGGCTTCTTTGTCACATTAAAAGTCATACTGTATGCACACGGATACAGATGCATCTCATGCAGATCCGCATGTACATAAATATTAGTCATTATACGCCGACTGTAAGGATTATTCTTCAGATCGTAGATCACACGATCCACCTGATCCATCATTCCTTCCTTATACTGATGCTTTACGCCCATCTGATAACCATATGCCTTTCCGATGGAACCTGTCTCATCCGCCCATTCATCCCACACATGACTGTGAAGGTCATTAATATTATTAGACTTCTGCTGCCAGATCCAGAGCATCTCGTCTGTACAGCTCTTGATGGCCGTTCTCCGAAGCGTCAACGCCGGAAACTCTTTGGACAGATCATAACGATTTACCACACCAAACTGTTTGATCGTATAAGCACTGGTTCCATCCTCCCATTTCGGCCGTACCTTTTCTCCTTCCGTACTGGTTCCGTTTTCAATAATATCTTTACACATATTGATAAAAATATGATCTGCGTAACTCATATGCGTCCTCCGATTATCTATTTCTAGTAAAGCGGACATTCGCAATCCGCTTTCGCTACTTGCTCATGAACGCAGTCGCTTTGCGACCTGTCAGTGGGAGCTTTTAACTCCCACTGACATAAGCATCCCCCTTACCCACCGCTTAGTGCTCTACGCACTTGAAGCGGGGAATGCTTATTCTGCGTTCAAACTTCGCTCTATAAAGCAAAACATTTGACATCTATTGAACATCATCTATTTTTCTCGTATTCGTAATAGTATAGCAAAAAAAATACGATTCATAAAGTAGTAACCAAAAAAATACTGCATACAACATTTATCCCGTTTCGTGCTTTTTTCATGCAAAAAAAAGGATATCCTTACGGATATCCCTTTGCACAAAAAAGCGCGAGACGGTGCTATTGGTCCGGGGGACCAATGGTTAGCACCGACCGAAGAGGACTTTAGGTCCTCTGAGACCTCGAACTGAATTTTCTGAATTCTGTTTGAGCCCGGCAGGGCTCATTTCATGCAAAAAGGATATCCTTACGGATATCCTTTGCATGAAAAAAGCGCGAGACGGGACTCGAACCCGCGGCCTCGACCTTGGCAAGGTCGCGCTCCACCAACTGAGCCACTCGCGCATTTCTTATTGTTTTGTGCTCTTGCTGAACACAAGACATAATATACAGGATAACCCTCTTTCTGTCAATCATTTTTACGCAAAAAAATAAAGTTCGAAATTATACTGTATTTTCAGAAAATTCGTTCAATTCTTTTCACTTAGATTTAACTGGTTATCTACCAGTCAAAAGTTAAAATTCAAGTCGAACGCACGTGAGATTTGGTGCGTGATTCTGGTCAGCAAAAGCTGACATATTTTTCTTAAAATCACTGCACATCTACACTTCGTTCCGGTCGGCGCAAACCGCCCCGGAACCTTCCGCTTTAAACATCCGGATCCGGGGCAATTCTCTATCACTATAAAACTTCTTTTATTATCTTTTTTGCATCTCCGACAAAAGAAATATGTTTTTATTCTACCGTTACAGATTTTGCAAGGTTTCTCGGCTTATCCACATCAAGGCCTTTGGCAACACTGACATAATATCCCAACAGCTGCAGCGGAATAATCGCCAGACTGGTGGCAAAATGCGGATCTGTCTTCGGTACATAAACGGAAAAGTCTGCGTTATCCTCAATACTGTAATTTCCGTATGTGGTCAGTCCCATCAGATATGCACCACGGCTCTTCACTTCTACCATATTGCTGACCGTCTTTTCATACAAATTGCTCTGGGTCAGGATACCAACTACCAGTGTATTATCCTCTATCAGGCTGATGGTTCCGTGTTTTAACTCTCCGGCTGCATAAGCCTCGGAATGAATGTAACTGATTTCTTTCATCTTCAGACTGCCTTCCAGACTGATGGCGTAATCCAGTCCACGTCCAAGGAAGAACATGTCTTTTGCATTTGCATATTTACTTGCAAACCACTGAATCCGCTCTTTGTCATCCAGGATTTTCTGGATTTTTTTCGGAAGTGTCTGCAGTTCTGCGATCATTTTTTCACAGTCTTCATCACTGAGCAGCCCTCTGATCTGTGCAGTACGCATTGCTACCAGATACATAGCCACCAGCTGTGTACTGTATGCTTTTGTAGTGGCAACGGAAATCTCCGGACCAGCATATGTATACAGTGTATAATCGCTCTCACGGGCAATGCTTGAACCAACGACATTGACAATGCCCAGAACTGCTGCTCCTTTTTCCTTTGCCAGACGCAGGGCTGCCAGACTGTCTGCTGTCTCTCCGGACTGAGAAATGATCACTACCAGTGAATTTTTCACCAGGATCGGATTACGATACCGGAACTCAGACGCGATATCGATTTCTACCGGAATCTGAGTCATATCTTCCAACACATATTTTGCTGCCATCGCAACATGATATGCCGATCCGCAGCCTATGATGTAAAAACGCTCGATAGAAGCCAGTTCTTCATCCTCCAGACCAATCTCTGAAAAATCTATCTGATTTCCTTTCAAATAAGCACCAATGGTATCCTGAACGGCTTTTGGCTGTTCATGGATCTCTTTTAACATAAAATGCTCATAACCGCCTTTTTCTGCTGCCTCAGCATCCCATTTGATCTCTACCATCTCTTTTTCAATTTCTTCTTCATCTGTATTGAAAAAATGGATTTCGTCTCTGGTCAGCTCTGCAATCTCCATATTATCAATGTAATATACGTTACGTGTCTGATCCAGAATGGCAGGAACATCAGATGCGATCAGAGATGCACCTGCTGTTTTTCCAATGATCAGCGGACTGTCTTTTCTAGCCGCAAATAATTTGTCCGGATAGTCTTTGAACAGCACGCCAAAGGCATAAGAGCCTCTGATGTGCAGCATTGCTGTGGCAATGGCAGACACCGGTGATGCTGTTTTCTTATAATAGTAATCAATCAGTTTTACGGCAACTTCTGTATCCGTTTCGGAATAAAAGGTATAACCACGTTTTACTAATTTTTCTTTTAATTCCTGGAAATTCTCAATAATTCCATTGTGTACCAGCACGACATTTTTCCCTTCGGAACAATGCGGATGCGCATTTGCCTCAGATGGCTCACCGTGTGTTGCCCAGCGGGTATGACCGATACCACAGCTGCCATATACCGAATGACCCTCATCCGTCTTTTCAATCAGTGTTTTCAGACGTCCTTTTGCTTTTACAACTTCAATCTCACCGTTAGTTTCATTACGGACTGAAATTCCGGCTGAATCATATCCTCGATATTCCAGTTTTGCCAGACCGGCAAGCAATATTGGAGCAGCCTGCTGATCACCAATATATCCTACAATTCCACACATGATAATTTCTCCTTTCACCTTTCCACTTCATGCTTTGCGTTTCACTCATCTTCAAGTCGAACGCTGCATCTGTATATTTCCCTTTTTTCTTTTGTTTCAACAGTTATATTTTTCTTTCAAAAAGTAAACTATAACTTGCATAATAACATACTATTTTTACTGTTGCAATACTTCCAACGCTTTCTGGATCTGATTATCATATTCTACGCTGTATCCGACACCTTCCGGACCGGTAAATTCATACTCCAGTTCTTCGTCCGGGGTGATTCCGATTCCCTGAATACAAGTTCCGCTCGGTGTAAAGTAGCGGTTTGTTGTGATTTTGAAAGCACTTCCATCCTTCAGAGTCAGAATGGACTGAACCACACCTTTTCCATATGTGGTAGTTCCAATGATGGTTCCTGCTTTTCGATCCTGAATCGCACCTGCAAAAATCTCAGAAGCACTGGCACTGTAACCGTTTACCAGAACCGCCAGCGGCAGATCCAGTGTTTTCTCATCCGTAGAAGTATAGTCTACTCGTTTTCCACTTCTGTCTTCGGTATAAACCAACAACCCTTTCGGCAAAATATCATCCAGCATATCGCAGACAGATGTCAGCATACCACCCGGATTAGAACGCAGATCCACAATCAACGCAGTCATTCCGTCTCCCTGCAGACTGTCCAGCGCTTCCTCAAACTGCTCTGCCGTGTGCTCGGTAAATTCTGTCACCTGTATGTAACCGGTATGATTCTCCAGCATCTGTGAAGAAACTGTCGGTAATACAAGATTTTTTCTCGTAATATCAAATTCCAGATTTTCAGCTTCCCCGCTCCGGGCAATTACGAGATGTACCTGGGAACCTTCCTCGCCGCGGATATGATTCACAAATTCTGTCAGATCCATGGATGCTGCCTCATAGGAATCTGCTGAAATGATCACATCGCCTTCCTGCAGTCCACTCTCCTGCGCCGGTGATCCATCGTATACATGAAGGATTGTCACTGCTTTGCTGTCATCGTCCTGCTGCAGGCTGGCACCGATGCCACAGTAAGTACCCGACACACTGGTATCAAAAAGTTCCTTCGCCTCCTCTGCTGTATAATACTGGGAATATACATCCAGATTATCAAACAGACCGGCATAAAGTCCTTCCTCCAATGTCTCTGTATCCACATCCTCATAATAATTGGACTGAATATAAGAAGCCAGCGACTCAATCTTCTGCTCCGTATCACGGTTGAGCAAATCACCGGAGCTTCCGGCAGACAAAAGTCCCAGCCCGCTTGTTGCCCAGAACATGACACCGCACACCACTGCCATAGTCACTGCACCTACGGCAAATCCTTTTCCAAATCCACTTTTTTTCTTTTTTTGCTTTTCCCTTTTTCCATCCTGTCCCGTCGGTACAGCTTCATATTCGGAACTCTGCTCCGCTGTACTTACCTGTATTTCCTGTTCATCCTGATTCATTCTGATCTTCTAACTCCTTTTTACCCTTTGAGATAATTACCCGGATCCACATACTTTCCATTTAATTGAACGCCAAAATGCAGATGCGGTCCGGTAGAAACACCGGTACTTCCTACTTTTGCAATCGTCGAACCACGACTCACACTCTGTCCCCGGGATACAAGGACTGCCGAGCAGTGCTCATAAATTGTAAACAGACCACCACCATGACTTAAGATCACATAATTTCCAAGTACACTGCTGTATCCGGTAGATGTCACCACACCATCTGCAGCTGCCACAATAGCCGCTCCCGCAGACGCTCCGATATCATATCCCTGATGATAACTTGTCGCTCCGGCTGTCGGTTTATCACGATATCCGAATCCACTGGTAATTTTATGGCTGGAGGGACACGGCCAGGTAAACACACCACCTTCATAAACGTCATTCGTATTCACATTTGAATCAGCAGAAGCATTGTTTTTCTGAACTTCCTGCTGTTTCTGTTGCTCTTCTGCCGCTTTTTTCGCTGCTGCTTCTGCCGCCAGCATCTCCTGGATCAGCTGATTTTCTGCCTCAATCTCCTGCTGATACTGCTGAGCATTCTGTTCCGCCTCAGAGATTCCCTGACGCACACCAGACAGCTGAGTCTCTTTTTCCTGCATCAGAAGATTAACTGCCTGCTGCTCCTCTTCCAACTGTGCCTGCAAGGCTTCCAGATCCGCCTTATCTTTCCGGATCGTCTCTTCCGCATTCTGGATCAATACCTGGGTCTGCTGATATTCTTCCAGTTTTGCCCGGTCATACTGCATCATGGTGGACATATAATCCACCTGCTTGAGCATTTTCGCAAAACTTCCGGATTCCAGCAAAGCTTCCAGATAACCGATACCAGAGTTCTGATACATATATCGTATGCGGACTTTCATGCTTTCATACTGCTCGGATTCATCTGTTCTGGCTGCCTCCAGCTGATTTTGTGTATCCAGCAATTCTTTATTTTTTTGTCTCGTCTGTGCTTTAAGAGTATCGATATTTCCGGAAATCACGTTCAGTCTGTCATCCAGTTCCCTGACTGCCTCCTGAATATCTCCCTCCTGATCCTGTAACTGTTCAATCAACGCCTGGGCATCATTCAGGTCGTTTTCCAATTGTGTCTTCCGCTTCTGCGCCTCAGAAATACTCCCAGAAGCAGCAGAAGCGCCGGCACTTCCTGCTATCGTTGAAAGAAATACCGCCGCCATAACAACTCCTATGATTTGTCTGATGTTTCTTTTTACCATCAAATCAATCTCCTATATTCTATGTTTTTCTGCCGTCTGTCATTCTGCCTGAAACATCACAACGCTATCATATATCCACTATTCTACTTGAAAACAGCATTGCATTTTTCTGAAGTCTGACCTCTTATACATTAATATGTTTGTGAACCGTTGCTTTACTTCCGATATATCCAATACCAACACCGAGAATCAGACCTACCGGAACCAGAATCTCGAATACCGTCTGCACCGGAAGGAACGTCAGCAGATTATTTAGGAAACCAAAACGGCTTGCCACATAAGTAATAATTTTTCCGTACATAGCATACAGAATGCACAATGGAATGACCGCTCCGATCAGTCCGATCAGAATACCTTCCACAATGAATGGTGCACGCACGAAGAAATCTGTCGCTCCGATCATCTTCATAATGCCGATTTCTTCCCTGCGGACTGCAATACCGGTACGAACGGTGTTGCTGATCAGGAATACTGCCACGCAGATCAGGATTACAATAATAACAGCCGATACGATACTTACCAGACGATTAAAATCGGTCAGCGTATTTGCCACCATCTCAGACTGTCTTACTTTGCTGATATGATCCTGGCCTTCCAGGTAAGATACCAGACTGCTCTGCTGGGAAATATCTTCCATGTAAATCTCATAGTTTGCTTTGTCAGACAGAGGGTTATCAGATCCGAAGCTTGCTGCTGCCGCTTCATCTCCATCAAAATACTCAAGCTTATATTCCGCCCATGCCTCATCCGCAGACACGAAATTAAAACTGGATACTTCCGGTCTCATTGCGATTTTCTGACCAATCTCATCAATCTCATCCTGTGTCGTTCCCTCATCGAAAAATACTGTGATCGCCACACTGGATTCCACGTCTTTTACAACATGCTGAAAGTTCGCCACAATGGCATAAAACATACCAAACATAAAGATACATGCTGCCATGGTTGCAATGGAAGCAATGGAAAACATCTTATTTGTCCAGATATTCTTGATACCCTGTTTGATGGTATATCCAAATGTACTAATTTTCATCTTCATCACCGCCCATCTTTACGTCACTTACTACATGCCCCTGCTGTAAGGTAATGACACGTTTTTTCATTGCCTCTACAATTTCCATGTTATGACTTACCACAAGCACTGTCGTGCCTCGTTTGTTAATCTCATCCAGGAGCTTCATGATCTCCCACGCATTGTTCGAATCCAGGTTACCGGTAGGCTCATCTGCCAGCAGGATCTTCGGTTCATTGATCAGTGCTCTGGCAATGGCCACACGCTGCTGCTCTCCACCGGATAACTGATTCGGTTTTGATTTATATTTTGCCGCAAGTCCTACCAAAGATAATATTTTTGGCACTTTTTCCTTAATGGAACGGTTCGGTGCTGAGATAACACGCTGTGCAAATGCTACGTTTTCATAGACATTTCGATCCTTTAACAGACGGAAATCCTGGAACACACAGCCCACATTCCTTCGGAACCGTGGAATCTGACGACGCGGGATCTGTGACAGGATCTTGTCATTGATCACAATGGTCCCTGAAGTCGGCTCCAACTCCTTAAGCAGCAGTTTAATCAGCGTAGATTTGCCGGAACCACTGTCTCCCACTACAAATACAAACTCACCTTCATCTATCTGAATATTAATATCAGACAGTGCCGGTGCGCCTTCTGTATATGACTTACTTACATCTTTTAACGTAATCATACTTATCCTTGTCCTCCTTCATTCAACTCTTCTGTATCAGCATAAAATGGGGGCACGAAAAACTGTTCTTTTGTGCCCCCAAACACTTAGCAATTAATAATCTAATGTTTCCATATATTTCATATATTTTACAACCATCAGCGCAATTTTAAATGTGATGGCATCTTCGAATACTCGCAGATCCAGTCCGGTGCTCTTCTGAAGCTTATCCAGACGGTACACAAGTGTATTTCTGTGAATATACAGCTGACGGGATGTCTCTGAAACATTCAGGCTGTTCTCAAAAAACTTGTTGATAGTGGTCAGCGTCTCCTCATCAAAATCATCCGGTGATTTACCGCCGAAGATTTCTTTGATAAACATTTTACATAATGGCAGCGGCAGCTGATAGATCAGTCGGCCGATACCGAGTGCGGAATATGCAATGATATTGCGCTCCTCAAAGAAAATCTTGCCTACATCCAGTGCCATCCGTGCCTCCTTGTAGGAACGTGACACTTCTTTTATCTCGCCTACCACAGTGCCGTAAGCGATGTGGATATCAGAATCTCCCTTGAACAGTCCGAGAATCACTTCTGCGGTCTTGTTCAGATCTGCTCCGCTGTCAGAATCATCCACTTCTTTTACTACAATGATATTCTTCTCATCCACGGCAGTTACAAAATCTTTATTTTTTCCTTCAAAAATACTACGTACCTTTTCCAGCTCATTGCCTTCTTTATCCCGGTTCGTCTCTATAATATATACAACTCTCCGAACATCAGTTTCAATATGCAGCTTTTTGGCACGATTGTAAATATCTACCAGCAAGAGATTGTCCAGCAGAAGATTCTTGATAAAATTATCCTTATCAAAACGTTCCTTGTATGCAACCAGAAGATTCTGGATCTGAAAACTTGCGATTTTTCCAATCATATAGACATCATCGCTGTCTCCATTTGCAAGCAGCACATATTCCAGTTGATGTTCATCAAATACTTTAAAGAAATGACATCCTGATACTACCTGGCTGTCCGCCGGAGATTCTACCAATGCCATCGCCGGGCTGACATAGCGATCTGCTTCCGCAAATGTAGTCGCCAGAATTTTGCCTTCCGTATCAATGATACACAAATCTATCCTTGTAATATTTTTTAATCCATCAATCGTATTTTGCAATATCTGATTTGAAATCATAATGAAAAGCCCCCCTGCATATTTTATACAACATTCACAATAACCAATTCTATTTTTTTCATATATTTTTATTATGCAGTTCTATTTTAAGACAAAAGCCCCAAAAAAGTAAAGAGGAAATGCAATTTTTTTTATGCATTTCCCCAACTTTTAGATTTTGTTCACATTTTCTCGGAGTAAGACTGGAATCCTTCTCCCCAGACCTCCCTCGCATCACAGATAATAAGGAATGCTTTTGGGTCTGTTTTCATGACGATTTCCTTCAGCCAGACAATCTCTTTTCTTGATACCACACACAGGAGCATACATTTTTCCTGCCGGGTATACATGCCTTTTGCATGCAGACCGGTCATACCACGGTCCAGTTCCATCATAGTAGCCTGTGCAATCTCCTCGCTCTTCTCTGACAAAATATACACTGCTTTGGACATTTTGAATCCTTCTACTGTTAGATCCGACACTTTTGTCGTAATCACGATGGCTATGATCGCATAAAGTCCGCTCTTCAATCCAAACAGTGATAATCCCGCCAGCACGATCACTGCATCGATGACCTGCATGATACGCACAATCGAATACTGTTGAAATTTCATGTGGAGCAACGCCGCCAGCATATCGGTTCCGCCGGTAGTACTCCGGGTGCGCAGCACCAGACCGATACCAAATCCCATGATACCGCCACCAAAGGCACAACCGATGACCATGTCATCCCCTGCCAGATTCCATGCCGGCAGGATAGACAGCCAAAGTGACAACAGGATCATCGCAGCAAAAGACTTTCCGGCAAATGTCTTTCCTTTCTTCCAAAATGCCCACAGAAATACCGGTATATTCAGCAGCAATGACGATACTCCCAGCGGGATACCGCCCGGTACCATATGTTCTGTAACCGCTTTGATCAGAATTGCAAGACCTGAAAATCCTCCGGTAACCATATCCAACGGTTCATAAATACATTTTACCGCAAAAGCAAGCAGCAATGTTCCTGCCAGAAGCAGAAGCAAATCCAGCAGACCTTTTTTTGTTCTGTCTTTCATAACTGTAAATCCCCTCTATCCCCATTCTGTAACCATCACCGTTCAGTGGCGTCCTTGCAGAAGTGGGAGTCTTATCTCAGGCTGAGATAATCAGTTTACTTTTTCTTCTCCCTCTGCTTCATAAGATTGTATCTGGCGCTTCATTTTACGCCGCGCCAGCAGTCTCTTGCAGAGACCTGCCGTTTTTTTCTTTTTTTCTGTAAATGTATTCTCTGTGCCGACACCGAACCAAAGCCGTACATTCAGCATTTTCCTGTGCTGTGCCAGAAAAATCTCCTGCTGCGGCGTCGGAAGCATAACCAACAGCAGATGTGGTGCTACTGCATTGATTTCATTTACAATTTGTTCAGTATCCTCTTCACATTCTTCCCAGACTGCATCTCCACAGATCCTTGCCACATCGCCATAGGTATGATCCAGAAAGGAACACAGTTCATCCATCTGCGCTCTCGTATCTGTCAGCAGATAAATGCTGTGACGGTCTCTGGCAATATTACGCAGTGCCTCACTGGCAAATCGGTGTTCCCTTGCTTCCTCCAGCCATTTGTGGGATGTCACTCCCAATTCCATCAAAATCTCCTTATCTGATGGAATAACCAGATCTATATCCTCCAGACACTGACGGACTTCTTCCTCTTCCCCTGCCGTCACAACCGTTTTCATAGATACTGCCTCCACTGCATGCAGACCGTCTTCCTGTATATAATGTTCTATTTTATGAAGTGCTTCCCGCAGGCTGCAAATATCAATACGCACACCTGCCAGTTCTTTTCTACTACTCATTTTGTCCCATTTCTTCCAATATTATTTCAGGAATTATTCTCCATTGAACCTTTATACAATAATTGGTCTCATACGTCAAGTAATTTCCCTCTTTATTCAAGAAATGTGGACATTCATTGCCTTTTTTCGCACTTATGCACAAAGTTATGCACAATATCAACAAGAAAGTGTGCTGTTTACAAACTTATCATTTCAGTTTCAGTTTGTAAACAGCACACACTTCTATTTTCTGATCTGATTATCTCATCTTTCGCTGACCAGAATCCCGCACCAGGTCTCACCTGCGTTCGACTTGAATTTGGAAATACTACATCACTCTGCGGACTGCAAGAATTTTTTTATAAGTCGCAGTAGATACTTTGATACCATCTTTTGGATTGCTTGCGTGAACGATCTTACCGCCGCCAAGATAAATTGCCACATGACCGCTGTAACAGATGATATCTCCCGGCTGTGCCTCGGAATAACTTACTCCACGACCGACTCCACGCAGTGCAGAAGAAGAATGTGGAAGGGAAATTCCATAATGTGCATATACCTGCATAACAAATCCGGAACAATCCACACCTTTTGTCAGGCTTGTACCACCCCACACATACGGATTACCAAGAAACTGTAATGCATAGGAAGTAACAGAACCACCGGAGGAACTTTCCTTCTGTTCAGATACCTGTGGTTTTTCTGCATACTGATACATATCTGCCACAGAAGCGAATTCCGTGGAAATATAACCTTCGCCATCTGCTGTCTCAACTTTTACCCATCCCGGAATCTGCTCATCCAAAACTTTCAACTGCTGATCCTGACCTACTAATGTCACAACTGCTGCCTCTGTAGATGCCTCACTGCGGACTTTTAATGTTTCTGTATTGACCTGTGCCATTCTTGTTTTTACAGAATTCAGTAAATCCTGATTTCCAACTGCCAGATACTCTGCCTTAACATAACCACTGACTGATCCGGATGTGATCTGGTACCAGCCATCCACAGCACCTGTGATTTCAGCCACTGCGTTATTTTTCATAATTCCGACTACCTCACTGTCTGTGGACGCTTCACTGCGGACATTCAGATAATTATCAATCTGAGCGACCCCCATATTCTGTACCAATGCAGCCTGCTCTGCTGCTGTCTGTGTATTTGCCTGTGCCACTGCCAGGGATACACCGGAAATCGGTGCTGCCGCCACGTTGCCCACAATGTTCAGATCTGCTGCCGGTGCAGCCTGTACTCCGGTCGCTCCGCAGGTAAAAATCAAGGTTGTTACGATTAAGGTTGCGATTGCCTTTTTATTTCTGTATTTCATCCGTTCTGTTACTCCTTCAAGTCAAACTCTTTATAAATATTACTTTTATTTTTAAATTGTTACATTTTTGTTACACCAACGAATTTCATTATAGCAACGGAACCGCAATATGTCAATGTTTCACACAAGATTTTGGGCAAAAAAAGAAACAGAATTGTAACAATTCCGTTTCTTTTGTAAAGCGTTTAAACTATTTTATTGTCCGGTATGGTTGTTTTCCGGAGTCAGTGCCTGAATGAGCTGGTTCAGCCACCCCTCACCAGTATGCACATTGCACACCTCTGTCGGCATCTTATCCTCACCGGATCCTTTTTTCATAAATGTCTTTGTCTCTTTGCTGCTCTCCGGACAATATTCCCCGGCAAGCAGGCCGGAATCTTTGCAAATCACTGCCGTCTGATGCAGATCACATTTTTCCGAAGGTTCTGTACCTTCTGCAAAATACTCTGTCTCTGTCTCCGGACATACACCGGCAATGGCAATCTTACCGGAAGTCTTGCAAACGCTGCTTACTTCCACATCTTCAGGCATCTCGAATTCCTTATATGCAAGACCTTCATGAAGCTGTTTCATAATATGATTCCACAGTATCTTGGGATAGCGGCTGGATTCCAATCTGGAGTAATCATCGTATCCCCCCCAGACCACACAGGTATAATACGGCGTATATCCTGCAAACCACGCATCTCTGGCAGCCTCAGATGTTCCTGCGGTTCCGGTCTTTCCTGCAATTGGCATTGTACCGAAATCTGCCAGTTTACCGGTTCCGTAAAGCACAACATCCTGCATGGCTGAAGTCAGTAAAAACGCCGTACTGTCATTGATAACCCGGTGTTTCTTCGGTTTCTTCTCCAGCAGCACATTACCATCCTGATCAAGAATTTTTGTGTACATCACCGGCTCTTTGTATACTCCCTGATTCGGCATAACTTCAAATGCGGCTGCCAGCTCCAGGTTTGTCACACCTCCGACACCAAGCGGAAGTGATTCCACAATATCATCCTTCGTCAGTGTCGAAATACCGAATTTTTTTGCCATCTCATATCCTGCCTGCGGTGTAATATCCTGTACTGTCTTCACCGCCACTACATTCACAGAATCCTGTATTGCTTCCCGGATGCTGGTATAACCACGGTATTTTCCATCCGCATTATGAATTTCCTGGCCGGAACTGTATGTGATCGGCTCGTCCAGCACCGTCGTTGCCAATGTATAGGAACCGCTGTCCAGAGCCGGTGCATAAGCTGTCAGGATCTTAAATGTAGAACCCGGCTGTCTCGTCACATCTGCGGCACGATTTAATGTCTTGCTGGCGGTTTTTTCTCCACGGCCCCCCACCAGTGCCTTCACCTGTCCGGTACTCTGATCAATAATGGTTACAGAAGCCTGCGGCTGAATCGTAAAGGTTACAGACTCGCCCACTACAACTCCTCCATCGGAAACCATTGCTTCCCGGTATGCATCGATAGCAGCCTGTGCTGCAGCTTCATTTTTATAATTCAGATTATAACCCGCATTGTTTCTTTTATAATAGGAAAGAAGACTCTGTTCGCTATAATGGTTTACGGAACCATCCGGCTGTTGTACGGACAGTGCATAGGAAAAAGAGATTTTCTTTTCTATATTATAATTGTTGTCGTCATTCACCTGTGTATCACAGATTTCCTGGATCTGCGGATCCTGGGTGGAATAAATCGTCAGCCCGCCGCTGTACAGTGCCTTATAAGCCTGTGCTTCTGAATAATCCAGTTCCTTCTGCAGATCATCAATGATTTCTTCCGTCAGTGCATCTACAAAATAAGAGGTCGCATTGCTGTCGCTGCTCTGCCACTTGGTATTTGTCTCCTGGATCCGGTCATATACATTATCCTGCATGGCTGCTTCATACTGCACATCATCGATATAACCCTGATCCCGCATATTCGTCAATACTTTCTCTCTCCGGACTGCGTTGTCCTCCGGATGGGAAATTGGATTATATTTGGACGGATTTTGCGTAATTCCTGCAATCACAGCACATTCAGAGAGATTGAGTTCTGATACATCCTTGCCAAAATAACGTCTGGAGGCCGCCTGGACACCCAGCGTATTCTGTCCCAGATTGATGGTATTCAGATAATTCTCCATGATCCAGTCTTTGGAAACCTTTTTTTCCAGCTGTAATGCCAGATATTGTTCCTGCAGTTTTCGTTTGACACGCTGAGAGGAATTCTCCGTTGTCCATCCGTCAAACACATTATTTTTCAGAAGCTGCTGCGTAATGGTACTTGCACCTTCGCTGAAATGCCCGGTAGTCACTCCTTTGATCCCTGCCCGGACAATTCCCCGCAGATCAATGCCATTGTGATCGTAAAACCGTTCATCTTCAATTGCCACAAAAGCTTTCTGAAGTTCCTCCGGAATCTCATCCAAAGTAACATAGACCCTGTTAGAACCGGTTCCCACCAGCTGTGCCGTCACATTTCCTTTTGCATCCAGCACGGTAGACATATACCCGGAAGGCGTCGCATCAATCTCATTGATATCCGGTGCTTCCGCGATTATCTGTTCCACATACTGATATCCGCGGTAACCGCCATAGCCAAGCACAAGCACAAAACATAACAATATGATCAGCAACGTCAGTGATTTTACCTTCCGCCGCATTACGGTTCCCCGGGAAGTCAGCTGCCATTTTATTTTTGCAGCATTCTTTTTACCATAATTCATAAAAAACCTCCAAATTGAGTTCCTATATTGCCTATCTTACCATTAATGCGATATACTGTCTATATTCAGAACCAGGCTCATTTATAAAAGATGTATAAAACACACATGAGACTTGTTCAAAAAAGCCCTGCGAAAAGGAGTCATTATGAGTTATAAAGTACTTTATCAGGCCGGCGAAGATGAAATTGAAGAGAAAAAATCCCGTTTCATTGCCCATACGCTTCCGGCCAATTCCGAGGACGAAGCGGTTGCCTTCTTAAGTAAGATCAAAAAAGAATACTGGGATGCACGACACAACTGCTACGCATACACCATCGGACGTAACAATGAATGTACCCGCTGCAGCGATGACGGAGAACCATCCGGCACTGCCGGCCGTCCAATCCTGGACGTACTGCTCCGGGAAGAAATCCACAACTGCATCGTGGTAGTCACACGTTATTTCGGCGGTACCCTGCTCGGCACCGGGGGGCTCGTCCGTGCATATCAGGCTGCCACACAGGCCGGGCTCGCTGCCAGCTCCATCATAGAAAAACAGTTTGGGAAAAAGCTGCACCTTACCACAGACTATACCGGCATCGGAAAATTGCAATATCTGATCGCCCAAAACCAGGTTTTCACGCTGGACACCCGTTATACTGACTCCGTTACCATTGATCTGATGGTTCCGGAAGAGAAATTTGCAGATTTCTGTGCACAGGTCACGGAAGCAACCAGCGGGCAGGCACAGATGGATTCTGAAGATTTGGAGGAATTCGGCATTGTGAATGGCGAAATTATTTTTTAATTGTTATTTACAGTTTTTTGTTGTATATACATTAATTATCTGAATTTTAAGCAAAAATAGCCAAAAATTCAAACGCGGTTTTTTCAAAAAAGGGGTTGCAATCTTTGGAACATTGCCCTATAATAACACTTGTCGACAGGCACTGAGGAAAACACCTCAACAAAGAGCTTCGACGATAAGTAATGGCCCATCGCCAAATGGTAAGGCAACGGACTCTGACTCCGTCATTTCAAGGTTCGAATCCTTGTGGGCCAGTTCTTTAGAAAGCACCATGCAAATGGTGCTTTTTTGTTACACAGGAAATTACGTAATCCCAGTATTTTTAAGGAGGACGATGATATGTATCAATTTAAAAGCCGTGTCAGATTCAGCGAAGTGGACAGTCAGCTTCATATGACCCTTCCTTCCATCATCAATTATTTTCAGGACTGCAGCACCTTCCACTCTGATTCCATTGGATATGGGATAGAAGTTATGATGGAACAGGGATATGCCTGGATTCTCTCTTCCTGGCAGATCATCATCAACCGTTATCCAAAGTTCGGGGAAGAAATCACAGTCAGCACTTGGGCACACGGTTGGAAAGCATTTTTCGGCTATCGTAATTTTAAACTGGAGGACACAGAAGGTAATCTTCTGGCCTATGCAAATACAAACTGGATCTATATGAATATCCGAACCGGACATCCGGAGCGGATTCCGAAAGAAATATGCGATCTTTATAAATGTGAACCTGCGCTTCCTATGGAGGAATCCTCCCGCAAGATCACACCACCGGCAAAAGGCACAGGCATTACGCCGATTCAGGTACACCGCTATGATATCGACTCCAACAACCATGTCAATAACGAACGCTATGTACCTATGGCCATGGAATGTCTGCCGGAAGGAGCACAGATTCGTCAGCTGCGGGTAGAATACCGCAATTCTGCCGTATACGGCGACACGATCTATCCGGTATACCATCGGGAAAAAGATCTATTGAAAGTGTCTCTGAACGACAGTGACGGAAAACCATATGCTATTGTTGAATTTCAGCTTGCACCGCTTTCGGATCAGGCTGATTAAAAAAAACACAAAACAAGAAAGGACGGAAACACAAATGAAATTAGGAGAAAAGCAAACACTTACCGTAGTAAAACAGGTAGACTTCGGTGTCTATCTTGCAGAACAACCGGAGGATGAAACACGTGTCCTGCTCCCGGCGAAACAGGTTCCGGAAGGAACAAAACTGCACGACAAGTTGGAAGTCTTCTTATATAAGGATTCCAAGGATCGTCTGATCGCCACCACAAACGAACCAAAACTGACGCTTGGCGGCTTCGCAGTACTAAAAGTGCTACAGGTCACCAAAATCGGTGCATTCCTGGACTGGGGACTGGAAAAAGATCTGCTGCTTCCTTTTAAAGAACAGCTCCGCAAAGTACATGAGGGGGATGAAGTATTAGTTACACTGTATATTGACAAGAGCAACCGTCTCTGTGCCACCATGGAAGGCATTTACCATCTGCTTTCTACAGACTCTCCTTACAAAAAGGGAGATACCGTAACCGGTCGTGTTTACGAATTCAGCGAGAACTTTGGTACTTTTGTTGCCGTAGACGACAAATATTCTGCCCGTATCCCGGGATTCGAAAATACAACGACATTAAAAATAGGCGATATCATTGAAGCAAATGTCACAAACCGCAAACCGGATGGAAAACTCGATCTGACTATCCGCGCCAAAGCCTATGTCCAGATGAATGCAGACGCAGAAGAAGTGTTACGGATCATCGATGAATACGGCGGAGTGCTTCCGTTTAATGACAAAGCTTCCCCGGATATTATCAAACGTGAGGCTCATATGAGTAAAAATGCTTTCAAACGTGCTGTAGGCCATCTCTACAAAGAACGCCTGATCGAATTCACGGACAGAGGCATTCGCCGGATATAATTTCAATCCTGCGGCGATTGGATTTCCAGAATGATTACTTTCGCACATTTATAACGTGAAAAAGAACCGGATTTTCTTCCGGTTCTTTTTCTTTTTTGATGTATATACTAACTAAGGGGATTAGATAATACCGTTTTTTAAACCTCAAAGATGAGATCGCCGTAAGATGGCATCGGCCATACTTTCTTATCTACAATAATCTCAAGTTTATCGATCGGTGCTCGAAGTTCAACCATAGCAGTTGTCACTTCATCACGATAGTAAGCAGCACGCGCAGCACCGTCACCCATGGTCAGACCTTTGTCTGTTACCTCTTCCAGTTTTGCCAGAGCAACCTTCGCATCAGATAACAGTGCGGATGACTCCTGCAGTAACTCTGTCTGTACACTTACGTCACAATCGCAGGCAGCTTTCACAGCATTGATAGACTGTGCCAAAGCAGTAATATCTTTGATTACAGCCGGAATCAATGTCTTGTTTGTGATATTGATCATGGCTCTTGCTTCGATATTGATCTCTTTTGCATAAATCTCGTACTGAATCTCTTCGCGGGACTCTAATTCAGCTTTTGTAAATACGCCGAATTTTTCAAACATAGCGATTGCTTTATCAGTAGTCAGTGCCGGAATTGCGTCTACCATAGATCTGATATTCGGTAACCCTCTACGTTCTGCCTCTTCTACCCATGCATCTGAATATCCGTCACCATTGAAGATAATTCTCTGATGCTCAGTCAGATATTTTTTGATCAGATCATGTGCTTTTTCATTTATATCTTCTGCTTTCTCCAGCTCATCGCATGCTTCCTCAAAAGCTTCTGCAACGATTGTATTTAATACAACATTTGGTGCAGAAATGGAATCCTGGGAACCAACCATACGGAACTCGAATTTATTTCCGGTAAATGCAAACGGTGATGTTCTGTTTCGGTCTGTTGCATCTTTTGCCAGATCCGGAAGAGAAGCCACACCTGTCTGTAATACACCACCCTTTAAGGAATGTGTTGCAGAACCTGTGCTGATCAGCTGTGTAATCACATCATCAAGCTGCTCACCAAGGAATACGGAGATGATTGCCGGCGGTGCTTCATTTGCGCCCAGTCTGTGATCATTTCCGACATCAGCTGCGGACCAGCGGAGAAGATCTGCATGATCATCTACTGCTTTCAGGATGCAGGCCAGTACCAGAAGGAACTGAATATTTTCATGCGGTGTTTTGCCCGGCTCTAACAGATTGATACCGTCATCGGTTGTGATGGACCAGTTGTCATGTTTACCGGAACCATTGACACCGTCAAATGGTTTCTCATGAAGCAGACACTGCAGTCCATGCTCGTTTGCTTTCTTTTTCAGAACTTCCATAACCAGATGGTTGTGATCCAGTGCCAGGTTACATGTCTCATAGATTGGAGCCAGCTCATGCTGTGCCGGAGCTACCTCATTGTGCTGTGTCTTTGCCGGAACTCCCAGTTTCCACAGTTCTTCATTGACATCTTTCATAAATGCAGCAATACGTGGACGGATGCTTCCGAAGTAATGATCATCCATTTCCTGTCCTTTTGCAGGCATAGAGCCGAATAATGTACGTCCGGTATAGATCAGATCTTTTCTCTTTAAATATTTTTCTTTATCTACCAGGAAATATTCCTGCTCGGAACCTACAGATGGAGTGACTTTTCTGGAAGTTGTGTTTCCAAATAATCTTAACAGACGCAGTGCCTGTGTATCGATTGCCTGCATGGAACGAAGCAGCGGTGTCTTCTGATCCAGTGCTTCACCTTTATAAGAACAGAATGCTGTTGGGATACAAAGCGTTGCACCTGCTGCGTCATGTCTCACAAAAGCGTAAGAAGTACAATCCCATGCTGTATATCCTCTTGCCTCACAGGTTGCACGAAGTCCGCCTGACGGGAAAGAAGATGCATCCGGTTCACCTTTGATTAATTCTTTGCCGGAGAAACTCATCAGTACTTTTCCCTGCTCATTCGGAGCAGTGATAAAGGAATCATGTTTTTCAGCTGTCACGCCGGTCAGCGGCTGGAACCAGTGGGTATAGTGGGTCGCACCCTGCTCAATTGCCCATTCCTTCATCTCATGTGCAATGATATCTGCTGTTGCAAGATCCAGATCTGTTCCCTCTTTGATGGTCTCCTGCAATTTCTGATATACTTTTTTCGGAAGTCTTTCCTTCATCACAGTATCATTGAATACATATTCGCCAAAAATATCAACGACTTTGAAATATTCACTCATCTTCTTGATTCCTCTCTTTTCTCAAATTTTTACAGTCCCCTGAGTATATACTGATCTGCTTCCTTCTTCATTTTTCTATGTATCCGGAGCAATTCTGCCATATCCTAGCAAATATTTGATTAACCGATCAAGGTTATCTCTTTATAGCAGAAAAGGGTATTCCACCTTTTGTTGGAACACCCTTGTTCAGCATGTATTCATGTCTTGCAATTAACATAGTACAAATTTCTGAAAATTGCAAGAGGTCGAAAACATTTTTGTCCATTTCAACAATTCTGAGTTGTAAAAAGTTACATTTTCGTGATTTTTTACAAATTCTCAGGCTTTGTCAATAGAACCGAAAATTTCCATTTTCTCTTTTACTTTTGCTTTGATTGCTTCAAAACCAGGAGCAAGTAATTTTCTAGGATCGAATCCCTTACCTGCCAGGTCTTTGCCCTCTTCGATATATTTTCTTGTAGCTTCAGCAAATACAAGCTGACACTCTGTATTTACGTTGATTTTTGCAACACCGAGAGAGATTGCTTTCTTGATCATATCATCCGGAATACCTGTACCACCGTGAAGAACTAATGGCATATCACCGGTCTTCTGCTGGATCGCATCCAGAGTCTCAAAGCTTAATCCTGCCCAGTTTTCCGGATATTTACCATGAATATTACCGATACCAGCTGCAAGCATTGTTACTCCAAGATCAGCGATAGATTTACACTCATCCGGATCTGCACATTCGCCCATTCCGACAACGCCGTCTTCCTCACCGCCGATGGAACCAACTTCTGCCTCAAGAGATAATCCTTTCTCTTTGCATACAGCAACAAGTTCTTTTGTTTTTGCAACATTCTCTTCGATCGGATAATGAGAACCATCAAACATTACAGAAGAAAAACCAGCTTCGATACATTTGTAGCAGGCATCATAGCTGCCGTGATCCAGATGTAATGCAACCGGAACAGTGATATTTAACTCTTCCAGCATACCATTTACCATACCAACAACCGTTTTGTAACCAGTCATGTATTTGCCGGCACCTTCGGAAACACCAAGAATAACCGGGGAATTATTCTCCTGAGCGGTTAACAGGATTGCTTTTGTCCACTCAAGGTTATTGATATTGAACTGACCAACTGCATAGTGACCTGCTTTTGCTTTTTCAAGCATTTCTTTTGCTGAAACTAACATAATGAGATCCTCCATTTGTTTTAAAAATATTGTTAATATAATAACATTATAACCGTATCTTTCCAAAAAAGAAAGTATTATTTTTCAACCATGAAACTTATTCGCCTGCAGCGATTATAAATTTCCACGTTTTTATGCTCTCCACCGAACTCTCCATCCAGTGTCCATGGTACATAATCATCGCAGTGGATACGGATGTGATCCGTCTTAAACGTATAGATATACGGCGTTTCGATATCCTTTGGCATCACCAGATTTGTCAGAATCTCGTTTAACTGAATTGGATTCTGCGGCATCTTGATCAATGTCACTTCAAATTCCCCGTCATCCAGCTTCACATTACTGCCGGTCATATTTTTCATGCCGCCTACAGAAACCGAGTTTGTGATCATGCCATAGATAAATTCGTCCCGGATCGTCTTGCCATTCACTTCGACTTCCAGATAATAGGATGGAATATCATACAACCTTTTTGCACTTTCCAGAATATATGCCACATGGCCAAAAATATTCTTCAGCTTCTGGTTTGTCATATAAGATACATCTGTAAAGAGACCGAAAGCTGCAATATATACAAAATAATCTTCATTAAACACACCCACATCACATGGAAATGCCTGTCCGTTCACAGCCACATCGGCCGCTTGCAGCATATTTTTCGGTATTTTCAGCGACTGTGCAAAGTCATTGGTACTGCCTGCCGGAATATATCCGATCGGAACGATACCGTCACACTGCATCATACCGGTTACCACCTCATCCAGCGTACCGTCTCCGCCACTGCACACAACCAGATCATATTCATCTGCTGCTTCTGCTACTTTCCGGACAGCATCTGCTTTTGCCTGTGTCGGGTAAATTGTCACTTCATATCCACTTTTAACGAAAGTATCCACAATTGCCAGCAGCTGATTTCGAATCTGACCCTTTCCGGATTTTGGATTAAAGATAAATAATAACTTTTTCTTATCCATTTTTATTTCTCCTTCCCGGCTCTCAAGCTTTCTGCTATTTCTTTCAACTTCCTTAGTCTGTGATTCACACCGGATTTTCCAACCGGCGGATCCAGATATGTTCCCAGTTCCTGCAGTGATACATCCGGATTTTCCAGCCGCACCTGCGCCATCTCCCGCAGCTGCGGCGGCAGCTGTTCAAATCCAAAATGCTCTTCTATGTATCGGATATCATCCACCTGTCTGGCTGCTGTCCGAACCATTTTGTTAATATTAGCAGAATCACAGTTTGACTGCCGGTTTGCGCTGTTTCTCATATCCTTGATGATACGGATATTCTCCAGTTCCATCAGAGATCTGTGCGCCTCCATGACATTCAGAATCTGGATGATCTCCTCACTGTCCTTCAGATACACGATATACCGCTGTTTGCGCAAAATCACCTTTGCATGCACAAAAAATCCTGCCATCAGTTCCTTTAAAATCTGTGCCGTCTGTTCATCCTCGCATACCATCTCAAAATGATAGGATTTTCCCGGATCACTCATGGATCCGGTACACAGAAACGCCCCCCGGATATAGGCACGCATACTTCCCGGCGTCTTTAAGAATCCCCGGGGATCAGCCTGGGCACTCCACATACAGATAGCCTGCAATGCCTGCTGCAGTTTCTGTCGTTCCGGCCGTTCTTCCGAATACAGCATGTCCTCCGGCCGTTCTGACAGCAAAATAAAATACTGATTGTATTTTCCGGTTCCATGCCGCCGGATCTCCAACTGTACCTGAAGATCAAATGCTCTTTTTATTAATTTGACATACGTCTTTGCCAGCACGACATTCTCTGTTTCCATGAAAACTGCCACGCTCTCTTCCTGCCTGAGGATTCTTCCGCAGAAGCGGATGATCGCCATCAGTTCTGCCCGGACCTCTTCTTCCTTTTCCGGGATCAGGCGGGCAATTTCTTCTTTCATTTCACCTGAAAAAGACATACTGTTTCCTCAACTACTTTCCACGTTTTGCATCTTTATCAATATCCCGGTGCTCCACACGCAGACCATATTTCTGATTTTTCTTCAATCTCTGATAGATTGCATTGGTCAATGTGACCGACCGGTGTTTGCCGCCGGTGCATCCGATGGCAATGACAAGCTGGTTCTTGCCCTCCCGGATATAATTCGGAATCAGAAACCGGATCATATCTTCCAGTTTATCCAGAAAGATATTTGCCTCCGGCGCTTTCAGCACAAACTGCTGAATCTCCGGATCATTTCCGGTTTTCGGCCTCAACGCTTCCAGATAATAAGGATTGGGCAGAAAACGAACATCAAATACCAGATCTGCATCTGACGGAATGCCATATTTGAATCCAAATGACAGTACCGTCACATAGATATTGTCATACTCCTGTTTTCCCAGAAAAATATTACCCAGTGCGGCATGCAGTTCCCTGGTCAGAAGCTGGCTTGTATCAATGATATAATCAGCCATCTCTTTCAGAAAAGAAATCTGTCTGCGTTCCTGCTCAATGCCTTTTTCCACGCGATCTGTTCCGGCCAGCGGATGTGCACGCCTCGTTTCTTTGTACCGTTTTACCAGCACCTGATCGGAAGCATCCATAAACAGAATTCGGATCATATGTCCATTCATCCTTAGATTTGTAATGATCTGATCCAGATATTTCAATGATTCACCACTGCGGATATCAAGACCGAACGCAATCTTCTGATACTGAGTTTCACCGGAATCCGCAAACTCCACAAATTTTTCCAGCAGCGGAATCGGGAAATTATCGACACAAAAATATCCGATATCCTCCATGATTTTTAACGCTGTTGATTTGCCCGCTCCTGACATTCCTGTTACGATCACATATTCCATTCCGTCACTCACTCCTGCTAAAACTCGCCAATTTTCTTTACTTCCGGCTCCAGCCGGACACCAAATTTTTCATATACGATTTCAGATACTTGTTGCATCAGCTGACAGATATCAGTGGACGTTGCCTGGTCACGATTGATGATAAATCCACAATGTTTTTCCGACACCTGTGCCCCGCCTACCCGGAATCCACGCAAACCGGCATCCTGAATCAATTTTCCGGCAAAATAACCCTCCGGACGTTTGAACGTACTTCCGGCACTTGGATATTCCAATGGCTGTTTACTCACACGTTTTTCCTTCAGGTCGTCCATAATGCTCTGTATTTCATCTGCGTTGCCCGGCTGCAGCTTCAATACTGCGCTGATTACCAGATATCCTTTCTCCGGGATGATACTGTGACGATAGGACAATTCCAGTTCTTCCACAGAAAGTGTCTGCACGGTTCCATCCGGAGTCAGTACTGTCACTTTCTGCAAAATATCCTTCATCTCACCACCATAAGCACCGGCATTCATCACGACAGCTCCGCCGAGACTCCCCGGAATTCCGGAAGCGAATTCCATTCCTGTCAATTCTGCCGCAGCGGCTCTGGAAGCGATGCTGGAAAGCATCGCTCCTGCACCGGCTGTAATCACCGTTCCTTCTATTACAACGTCTGACATCTGTTTTCCAATTTCCAGGACAACACCGCGGATGCCGCCATCTCCCACCAACAGGTTACTGCCATTTCCGATGACGGTCCACGGAATCTCTTCATTGCGACATACTTCGAGAATCGGTGCGATCTGCTCTGCTTCCGGCTGCACCAGAAGGTCAGCCGGTCCACCGGTGCGAAACGTGGTATGTCTGCTCATTGGTTCCCGGACCAGCACATGCGCTGCACCACAGATGCCACATAATGTCTCATATATCTGCTTCATATTCTGCTCCACTCTATTATGCATCCTTCAAAAATGCTTTATATCCGCATTTTGCTTCATACAGATCTGCTTTACTGATGATTTCCCACGGTGCATGCATATTCAGCACTGCAACGCCGCTGTCGATAACCTGCATATTATAATTTCCGAGGATATAAGCGATGGTTCCGCCGCCTCCCTGGTCTACTTTACCAAGTTCTGCCGTCTGGAAATATACCTGATTATCATCCATGATTCTGCGGATTTCTGCCACATATTCTGCTCCGGCATCATTAGAACCTGATTTTCCTCTGGAACCGGTGTATTTATTGAATACAAGTCCCCGTCCAAAATATGCTGCATTTTTCTTCTCCATAACCCCTGGGTAATTCGGATCAAAAGCAGCACTTACATCAGAAGAAAGCACTTTGGAATTCTGCAGGGCACGACGCAATTTTAATTCATTGTAATCACCGCAGGCATTCATTACTTCTGCTGTCATGTTTTCAAAGAAACGGGACTCCATACCGGTTGCTCCCACACTACCGATTTCTTCTTTATCCACCAGAAGGCATACGCTGGTGCGCTCCGGTTTTTCCATCTCAACGATTGCTGAGAAAGAAGGATATGCACATACACGGTCGTCATGTCCGTAACCCATGATCATACTGCGGTCAAAACCGTAATCTCTAGCCGGTCCGGCCGGAACAATCTCGATTTCAGCGGACAGGAAATCTTCTTCCTCCACACCGTAAGCATCTTTTAAAATTTTCAGAACATTTGCCTGTACCAGTTCTTTTGTTTTCTTCTCTTCCTCTGTTTTGGCCTCTAACGGCATGCTGCCGACAAGAATATCCAGTGCCTCGCCCTCGATCACTTTTGCGGCCTTTTTCTCCAACTGATCAGCAGACAGATGGATCAGAAGATCGCTGACACCAAAAACCGGATCTTCCGGTTTTTCACCGATGTTGATAGTTACCACAGAACCATCTTTTTTCGCAATGACACCGTGCATAGCCAGTGGAAGTGTCACCCACTGATATTTCTTGACACCACCATAATAATGCGTATCCAGCAATGCCATATCCGTATCCTCATACAACGGATTCTGTTTCAGATCCAGACGCGGGGAATCGATATGTGCGCCAAGGATATTCATGCCATCTTCCATTGGTTTCTGACCGATGATGTACATGGCAAAACTTTTCCCTTTGTTATCTGCAAATACGCGGTCACCGGCTTTCAACGTGATTCCTTTTGCAATCACTGCTTCCATATCCTGAAAACCGGCTGCTATTGCACGTTTCTTTAATTCTGTCACGCACTCGCGCTCTGTCTTACAGTCAGAAATAAACTGACGGTATTCATCGCCATAAGCGAATACGGCTGCTTTCTCTTCTTCTGTATACTTTTTCCATGCGTTTTTACGTTCCATAATATTCATTCTCCTCAATTTATTAAATTTCTGTGGAATTTCCATTCCTCAGATTATTTTCTACTCTGCGATACAACTCTTTCGCTGCGTTATAACCCATTTTCTTCTGCCGGTGGTTTGCTGCTGCCGCCTCACAGATAACAGCCAGATTTCGTCCCGGACGAATTGGGATGGAATGGCAGACAATATTATTGCCCAAAATTTCTGCATATTCTTCCTCCAGCCCCAGACGGTCATATTCCTTATCCTTCTTCCAGTCTTCCAGTTTGATAACAAGATCAATGGTCTGCTGCTCTTTGACACATTCTACACCGAACAGTGTCTTTACATCAATGATCCCGATACCACGCAGTTCAATAAAGTAACGGGTGATATCCGGCGAGGTACCAATAAGCGTATTGTTGTTGATCTTACGGATTTCCACCACATCATCTGTAACAAGACGATGTCCCCGACGGATCAGTTCCAGCGCAGCCTCACTCTTTCCAATACCGCTCTCACCCATGATCAATACACCTTCACCGTAGATATCTACCAGTACACCATGAATGGAAATGCACGGTGCCAGCTTGCCGGTCAGAAAATAGATTGCTTCCGCTGCCACATTGGATGTCGCATCCGGAGATCCAAGGATTGGGATACCACGCTCACCAGCGATACGCAACACTTCTTCATCCGGCTCGTAGTCCCTGCACATAATGACACATGGCACGTTAAATCCAAGAAGCTTGCGGTAACGTTCTGTCCGCACCTCATCTTCCAGACTTTCCAGATAAGAATATTCCACCATACCGATAATCTGAATCCGTTCTTCTGCAAAATGTTCAAAATAGCCTGCCAGCTCCAAAGCCGGACGGTTGATTTCAGAAGAAACGATCATTCGTTTTGACATATCCACACACGGGGTGAAGCATTTAAATTTCATTCTCTCTGCTAACTGTTGTACACTGACTCCCTGCATTATCTTTTCTCCATTTCTGTAATATGTACACGCAGAATCCTCGACGGAAAAGACTCCGAACGTACATTATTTTTTTAAACAGCTACAGTATAGCACGTTTTTACTGCTTATGGAAGAACTCGTATACGGACCGTGCCGCTTTCTCATTCATCCCGTCTACTTCCCGCAGCTGTTCCACCGTTGCCTCCCGGATTTTCTCCAAAGACTGGAACTGACGCATCAGTGCTTTTCTCCTGGTCTGGCCGATATTCGGGATATCATCCAGCACAGAATGAACCTGCTGTTTGCTGCGCAGGGAACGATGATACTCGATAGCAAACCGATGTGCCTCGTCCTGGATCCGGGTGATCAACCGAAAACCTTCGGAATGCCGGTCAATGGGAATTTCCTCATTATTAAAATACAATCCTCTGGTTCTGTGATGATCATCCTTTACCATACCGCACACCGGAATCGCCAGTTTCAGTTCATCCAGCACTTCCAGTGCAATATTGACCTGCCCCTTTCCACCATCCATCAGGATCAGATCCGGAAACTTTGTAAAGTTGCCATACTCCGGGGCCAGATCTTTTTGCCGGTTCTGCACCCGCTCCTCCATTCCATGCGTAAACCGGCGGGTCAGCACTTCCCGCATGGAAGCATAATCGTCCGGTCCCGTCACCGTTTTTAACTTGAACTTGCGATAATCACTCCTGCAGGGTTTTCCCCGTTCGTAAACCACCATGGAACCTACGGATTCAAAACCGTTGGTATTGGAAATATCATACGCTTCCATCCGCTTGACATAACCGATCTCCAGCAGATCTGCAATTTCTTTGACAGCTCCGATGGTACGTCCTTCCTCCCGACGGATTTTTTCCTTATCCTGTGTCAGCACCATGACGGCATTCTGTTCGGCAAGTTCCACCAATTTTTCCCGCTGTCCCTTTTTAGGCACACGGATATATACTTTCTGTCCTCGTTTTGCAGACAGCCACTGTGCCACTACATCTGCATCTTCGATTTCCATAGGGAGCATGATCTCCTTTGGGACAAACGGAGTTCCCGCATAATACTGACTGATAAAAGTAGACAGCACTTCTTTCTTCGTATCCTCTGCTCCGATGGTGACATGAAAATGCTCCCGTCCGATCAGCCTTCCCTCCCGGACAAAAAATACCTGCACTACCGCATCACGATCATCCATGGCAAGAGCCAGTATATCACGATCTTCTCCGTCAAAACTTGTAATTTTCTGCTTCTGCGCCACCTGACGCACACTGGTCAGCAGATCCCGGAACTCCATGGCTTTTTCAAACTCCAGTGCCTCGGAAGCCGCCTGCATCTTTTCCTCCAGATCCCGGATCACAGGATTAAAATTTCCGTTTAACAATTCCATTGCACTGCGGATCTGTGTCCGATAATCCTCTTTGGAAATATATCCCTGGCAGGGAGCCTGACACTGATGGATGTGATAATTCAGACATGGACGCTCTTTTCCGATATCCCGCGGCAGTGTCCGGTTACAGGTACGGATCTGAAAAAGCTTCTGCACCAGTTCAATGGTATCTTTCACAGCTCCGGCACTGGTATAAGGACCATAATATTTTGATTTGTCCTTCTTCATCTGTCTGGAAAACAGCACCCGCGGATAGGCTTCCCCAAGAGTCACCTTGATATACGGATACGTCTTGTCATCTTTCAGCATCGTATTATATTTGGGCCGGTGTTCTTTGATCAGGTTACACTCCAGCACCAGTGCTTCCAGTTCAGAATCTGTCAGGATATATTCAAAATGATCAATATGCGTCACCATTTTTTCAATCTTTGGTCCCTTGTTCCGGCTGGTCTGAAAATACTGCCGCACCCGGTTTTTCAGGCTGATGGCCTTTCCAATATAAATGATCGCATCCCGGTCGTCATGCATAATATAAACTCCCGGATGGTCCGGAAGCTTCTTCAGTTCCTCCCGAATGTCAAATAGTTTTTCTGTTCCCATATATGTTTCGTAATCCTCTTGAAATCCCCAAACGGTCAGGGCAGAAAATTACTTCTCCACTCTGACCGTTTCTGTCTTGATTATACGGATTGCTCCGTGCTTTCTTATTCTTCAAAAGCTTCTTCCGGTGCAACCGGCTCATTTCCGGAAAGTTCTGTCTCATTCTCTGACAGCTCAGCAGTCTGTACCTCTGTCTGTACGGTAACATCTTCCGCGTCTACATCGATTGGCTGTTTCGCTTCTGCCATCTCATTGAAGATATCCATAAACTCTTTACCTGTGATGGTTTCATGTTCATACAGATACCCTGCAATACGTTCCAGCACATCGCGGTGAGTCAGCAACATCTCTTTTGCTGTATCGTATGCTTTCTGCAGCATTACTTTTACAACCTCATCGACTTTGGCAATGGTATCGTCACCACAATTTGTCACTGCACGTCCGTCCAGATATCTGTTCTCCACAGATTCTACGCCCATCAGACCAAATTCTTCTGACATACCAAACTGGGTAACCATGGCACGGGCAATTCTGGTAGCCATCTCGATATCATTGGATGCACCGGTTGTCACAGAGTCGCACATGATCTCCTCTGCGGCACGACCTCCCATATAAGTAACCAGACGTGCTTCCAGCTCAGCTTTGGTCTCTAGATATTTCTCTTCCTCCGGCATCTGCAGGGTGTAACCCAGAGATCCCATGGTACGCGGTACGATTGTAATCTTCTGTACCGGCTCTGCATCTTTCTGTAATGCTGTAACCAGTGCATGACCAACTTCATGGTACGCCACCAGTCTTTTCTCTTTCGGTCCCATGATACGGTCTTTTTTCTCTTTACCCGCGATAACTACCTCTACGGATTCGAACAGATCTGCCTGTGTCACATACTGTCTGCCGTTCTTAACTGCATTGATAGCAGCCTCGTTGATCATATTTGCAAGATCAGATCCCACACAGCCTGCGGTTGCAAGTGCGATTGCATCCAAATCAACGGAATCATCCATCTTGACATCTTTGGAATGTACACGCAGAGTCTCCACACGGCCTTTCAGATCCGGTTTGTCTACGATAATACGACGGTCAAAACGTCCCGGTCTCAATAATGCTTTATCCAGAACTTCCGGACGGTTGGTTGCTGCCAGGATCAGAAGTCCTTTGGATGTGTCAAAACCATCCATCTCTGCCAGCAGCTGGTTCAATGTCTGTTCACGCTCGTCGTTTCCGCCGCCATAATGGCTGTCACGGCTTTTTCCGATGGCGTCGATCTCATCAATAAAAATAATACACGGTGCCTGTTTCTGTGCTTCTTTGAACAGATCACGCACGCGGGATGCACCCACACCGACAAACATTTCTACAAAGTCAGAACCTGCCAGTGAGAAAAACGGTACTCCTGCCTCACCTGCAACCGCTTTTGCCAGTAACGTCTTACCCGTTCCCGGAGGACCTACTAATAAGGCTCCTTTCGGAAGCTTCGCACCGATGGCAGTATATTTCTGTGGATTATGCAGGAAATCTACCACTTCCTGCAAAGATTCTTTTGCCTCATCCTGTCCGGCTACATCCTTAAAGGTAACACCGGTAGATTTCTCCACATACATCTTGGCATTGCTCTTGCCGACACCCATGACGCCGCCTCCGCCGCCCATCCGTTTCATGGCAGCACCAAGCAGGATCCACACGATGGCGATCGGGATTACAAAGCTAAGAATCTGATAGATCCATGCGGATGTAGTCTGGTTCTTTCCGGTATAATCTACATTGTACTGATCCAGCATTTCATACATACGGTCATCTTTCAGATTAACCGTATAATAGGTCACCTGATACAGGCTCTTTTTATCCTCTACCGGCTGGATCTGAATCTCACTATTTGTGATGACAACACTTTTCACCTGATTATTCTTAACCATCTTCTGGAATTCGCTGTATGTGATCTCCTGATTGGTAAGACTCCCTATTCCATTGGTAATCATTGTAACAAGTAACAGCACTACAACGGTTGCGATCACGAACCAGAGCATATTCTGTCCGTTCCTGCGCCCATTATTGTTATTGCCGCCCCTGTTGTTTCCTCTGTTTTCGTCCATACTAATCTCTCATTCCTGTGTATCACAGCAGTCAACCTATTCTTCGCTTTCCCCTTCACTGACTGTAACGACACACAATCCTTTCTCTTGGTTTCCCCTATGTCAGATCCAGCCATTCTGAAACTCATTTCATTCCGAACTCAATCTGCATTGTTTTATTATATGGTTATTTTGTATAGAAATCAATAATCTAATCGTGAACTTTTCCTGATTTTTATAAAATCTTTATAAAAGAACCCCCGGATATTTCTGTTTCATCCGAGGGTTCTTTTGATTTTTAATCACAAGATTTCTTCTTTTCCTGTTCGTTTTATTATTTATTTTTGTATTCGATGGCTGCCTCCACAAATCCTTTGAATAACGGATGTGGACGGTTCGGTCTGGATTTCAATTCCGGGTGCGCCTGGGTAGCCACAAACCACGGATGAGACGGAATCTCGATCATCTCGATGATTCTTCCATCCGGAGAAAGTCCGCTGAGTTTCATGCCATTCTCTGTCAGGATTGCACGGTAATCATTATTTACCTCATACCGGTGACGATGACGCTCATGGATTGTCTCTGTGCCGTATAACTCATAGGCTTTGCTGTCTTTGGCAAGTACACAAGGATATGAACCGAGACGCAGGGTACCTCCGATATCCTCCACACCATTCTGATCCGGCATCAGAGCGATAACCGGTGCTGTTGTGTTCGGATCCAGCTCAATACTGTGTGCATCTTCCAGACCACACATATGACGTGCATACTCAACGATGGAAAGCTGCATACCAAGGCAGAGGCCAAGGAACGGTACATTATTTTCACGTGCATATTTAATAGCTGTGATCTTGCCGTCGATTCCACGGTCACCGAATCCACCCGGAACAAGAATTCCCTGTACATCACCAAGCACTTCTGCTACGTTGTCCTCGTTCAGTTCCTCAGAATCAACCCATTTGATATTTACAGTAGCATGCTGGAAGATTCCACCATGTTTTAAAGCCTCTACAACAGAGATATATGCATCATGAAGCTGGATATATTTTCCAACCAGTGCGATTTCTACTTCTTTATTCGGATTACGCAGTGCCTGTACCATATCGATCCAATCTGTCAGATCCGGTTCCGGACAATCCAGTTTCAGGCATTCACATGCAACCTGGGCAAGATTTTCTTTTTCCATTGCAAGCGGTGCTTCATATAAGTATTCTACATCCAGGTTCTGCAGCACACATTTCTTCGGTACATTACAGAACAATGCAATCTTGTCACGGATCTGGCGGTCCAGTTCATGCTCAGTACGGCATACGATAATATCTGGCTGGATACCCATTCCCTGAAGTTCTTTTACGCTTGCCTGGGTAGGTTTTGTCTTCAATTCTCCGGAAGCAGACAGATATGGAATCAGTGTAACATGGATCAGGATTGCATTATCGTGTCCCACTTCATGCTGGAACTGACGGATTGCCTCCAGGAACGGCTGACTTTCGATATCACCAACAGTTCCACCCACTTCAATAATAGCGATCTGTGTCTCTTCTGTTGTAAAATCACGGAAGAAACGGCTCTTGATCTCATTTGTGATATGCGGGATTACCTGCACAGTTCCTCCGCCATAATCACCGCGGCGCTCTTTCTGTAATACGGACCAGTACACCTTTCCGGTTGTCACATTTGAGCTCTTGCTCAGATTTTCATCGATAAAACGCTCATAGTGTCCCAGATCCAGATCTGTCTCAGCACCATCTTCTGTTACGAAGACCTCCCCATGCTGAATCGGGTTCATAGTTCCCGGGTCAATATTGATATAAGGGTCAAATTTCTGCATGGTCACTTTGTAGCCGCGTGCTTTCAGCAGACGTCCAAGTGATGCGGCAGTGATTCCCTTTCCAAGTCCGGATACTACTCCGCCGGTAACAAATACATATTTTACTGCCATTGTTTCTTCCTCCTGTGTTTATTTTTTATCCCCAGTGCGGGGTTTTATTCTACTGATATCATGGTGTTTTCGCAGCCCGGTCTTTCTCTTTTCCTTTTTAGGGCATAACATTTCCAAGCAGCGATAAATTTACATACAGATTTCATTATACAACCTCCGTGGAAAGAAATCTACTTTTTTTTCTTTCGACAGACATATTTTTTCTTCCGCATTGTTTCACGCAAATGCGATCATCATGATAAGAGGAACCGTGATCACACTAAACAACGTTGTCATAAACACCGATCGCCCCGCCGCTGCCGTATTGGTGCCATATTGTTCCGTAATCATGGACTGCGCGGAAGAAACCGGCAATGCTGCCGTCAGGATCAGCACATTTTTCAATGTCTCGTCCAGATCTATCGGAAGCAGTCGCAGAAATCCTATCATAAGCAATGGAAATATCAGCAGTCTGGTCAGCGTCAGAAACAGCATTTTCCAATCCTGAAAAACTGCTTTCATCGGAAGCCTTGAGATAGACAGCCCCACCACCAGCATGGATAATCCACTGGTAATATTGGACAGATACGCCAGCAGCTGTCCCAACACATCCGGAACAGGAATCTGCAGGATACAAACTACCAGCCCAAGCAATACAGCTATATTGATATTGTTCCATATCATTTTCCGGATATTCAGCTTCTCTTTCATCGGATATTTCCAGGTCAGAAGTTTAACTCCCACAGAGAAGATCAGAAAATTTCCTACCACATTGCCAAGGGCCATCAAAAACATGCCTTTGCCGCCAAATACGGACAATGCCAGCGGAATGCCCATAAATCCATTATTTGAAAACAGCATACTGTAGATCCAGACGCCCTGGTCCAGATCCTGCACCTTTACCGCATGAATCAGAATCAGACCCACCAACAAAGCACACAAATGCAACAGAATAATAAAAAGAAATGTCTGTACGCCATAAGATACCAGCTGTGAACGTTCCTGATCAATGATAGAGCAAAAAACAGTGACCGGCATAGTAACCTGCAATACCAATGCAGACAAGTCCGGTATACTTTCTTTATGAATGATATTTCTTTTTCCTAATATAAATCCCAGCACGATCAAAGCGAACAACAAAAATACACTTGTGGCCACAACAGACATAATGATTCCTCTTTTACTTATCTTGTGTCAATTTTTTTACTCTGTATCTACTCGTCAAACTCTACGATCACGTAGTAGCCTTTGGGTGTCTCTTTGACTTCCACGACAGTACCTTCCCGTGTTTTTAACCGCTCACGAAATTCGTAGTTAGCAGACATGGCATAGGCTTTTCCCAGTGTATAATACCAGGAATTTGGCAGTTTGCTCTCGGTTACCGGAAGGACATCTCCCACTTCCAGCAGACCTGTCCGCTCCATTTTAAATTCCATTCTCCGCATAGTGCCTAATCTTCTTCCTTATAATCTACGTCAATGATATCATCTTCCGGGTTATGGTAGCTTTTATAGGCTCTTCCGGCACGGCCATTCAGCCACAGTCCGCTGATGCCATCATAGATCAGGATAAGTCCGACTGCCATCATACCGATTTCCAATGCCAGCCAGGTATGCAGCATCAGGATCACACCGATAATAATGGTTGCGATTGCCACCAGAAGTCCGATCCACCAACGCGGGCTGCTTGCTTTCTTCACTTCGAGACAGAACACCAGATCTTTAAATCCGTGATATGCCAGCATCACACCGATCAGAATCGGGATCAATGATACGAATACACCCGGACGTGCAAGGATCCAGATACCAATGACCACGCATACGACAGCCGGAAGCATACGCACGGACCGGCCCAGCATTTCACGAATCCGAATTCCCTGAACCAACAGAACGATTCCTGCTGCCAGCAACACCAAACCGGCAATGCGGCACAACGTCACCAGAATGGTTCCCGGCCAGATGCAGAACATCACACCAAACACAATACAGATGATGGATGTGATCATAGACTCTTTTTTGATTTTTTGAAATAAATCAGACATTTTGTACTCCTTCCAGTCTAATATACACTCAGATTTTTTAAACAAATGATTATTTCCGGCAATTTATTCTGCCTGAATATCAACCAGCTGCGCATTTGTCACAGCAACCAGATCCTGTGGTTTCATTTTTAAAGTAAGACCGATGCGACCGCCGCTCACATAGATTTCTGCAAAATTTTTCGCACTCTCGTCAATCACCGTCGGAAACATTTTTTTCATACCAAGCGGTGAACATCCGCCCCGGACATATCCGGTAATTTTTGTGATATCTTTCACATGGATCATTTCCACAGATTTTTCACCCACGGAGCGCGCCGCCTTTTTCAGATCCACCTCACACGCAATCGGAATTACAAACACATAGTATTGTTTGCTTTTTCCCTGCATGACCAGCGTCTTGTAAGAAGCATCCACCGGTGCACCGGTGAGCTCTGCGCAATGCATTCCATCAATAAAGGTATCCACTTCATAGGTCAGTGCTTCGTATGCAATTTTCTTTTTATCCAGCATACGCATAGCATTTGTTTTTGCTTCTTTTCCCAAACCAATTCCTTCTTTCTGTAAAAGATACAGAAGCATTCTGATATCTTGTTTTATTTTTTTAAACAATTTTGCTTATCATTTTTCATCCAGTAATTCTTCGTCACCGATTTCTACTGTTTTCACTTCCCTGCGGAACAGAATATCATAAAGTACCGGTACTACGAACAAGGTCATCAATGTTGCATACAGCAGACCGCCGATCACAACAATAGCCATCCCGCGACTCATCTCTGCTGCGGCATCTGTACTGAATACCATGGTACACATTGCCAGTACCGTTGTCAACATGGTCATCAGGATCGGGCGCATACGGGTTCTTCCGGTCTCCACTAGTGCCTCTTGTTTTTCCATACCGGCAAGCCGCAGCTGATTAGCGTAATCCACAAATACGATACCATTGTTTACGACAACACCCGCCAGCATCAAAAATCCCATCATGGCTGTCAATGAGATCTCCTGTCTTCCGATAAACAGTCCAAGCAGACCGCCGGTAAAAGCCAGTGGAATCGTAAAGATTACGATAAACGGAGACAGCAGACTCTGGAACTGCGCCACCATGATCAGATAGATAAAAGCAATGGCCAGACCGATCATCAGGAAAATATCACTCATGGCATTCATCACTTCCGTACTTTCGCCGGCAATCTCAAGGGTATAACCATCCGGCAGTTCATAACCATCCAGTTTATCCTGAAGCGTGCGGGATAATAAAGTAGTATTATATCCGTCTTCTGTTTCCGCAGTCACACTGATATATGTTTTCTGATTTTCTCTTTTTATAGAAGCAAGACCGACACCTTCCTGCATAGTTGCAAACTCACTGAGTTTATGGATTTCTGTCTCTGTCGTGCCATCTGCTTTCTGTTTGTCTACGGAAAACTCGTAATCCATCAGAGCATCCACATCTACAGTATCATTCTCGTTTACAATTTTCACATCATACTGCTTACCATCCATCGTCAGTGTCGTTGCTGTCTTTTCTGTCGTGAGACTGCCTGCCAGCTCCTGATAGATCTGCGCCACTGTCAGCCCCTGTTCCATAGCTTTCTCCTTGTCAATGGTGAGCTGGATCGTCTTATCTCCGCTCTCCTGTCCATTGGAAACTTTGGTAAATCCTTTCACATCAGAGACCATGTCCATGACATCATTGCTGATCTCCAGCAACTTGTCTGTATCGCTTCCATAGATATTCACAGTCAGGCCGCTTGCCATATAAGAAGACAGGTCCATATTCGAAGTCGAAACACTGTAATCCTTGAACTTCAGCTCTTTGCAGATTTTTTCCAGCTGTTTTGCCACCGGGCCGTTATCCTTAGCTGTGTCTTCATCCAATAATACAAACACATTCAGATTATGTGTACCGCCGCTGCTCATCATCATGGAAGATGCGCTGCCGGAAGCACTGGAGGAACCGGAGATCATACCGACGTAAGTCACACCATCAATGGATGTCATTTTCTCCATTGCCTGATCTGCCAGTGCAAAGGTCTCCTCATCGGTTAATGTTTCATCTGCTTCCAGTGTCACGGACATCTGATCACCGCCCATCGTCGGAAACAGGATCATTCCGGTATTTACTGCCTTGTATGCACAGCCTGCCAACAGTCCGACTGCAATCAGCAGTGGTACAAATTTTTTCCGCAGACAGAAACGAAGCGCTGTTTCATATACCTTCAACACTTTATCCAGCAATTTTTGCGGTTTCGGCTCCGTATAACGCAGCATGGTAGAACTCATCGCCGGAACTACAGTCAGCGCAATCAGAAGACTCGCCACCAGGCTATATGCAATGGTCAGTGCCAGATCCACAAACAGTTCCCGCACCATACCATTCACAAAGATAATCGGTAAAAATACACAGATGGTCGTCAATGTAGAAGATGCAATGGCACCAGCCACCTGTTTTGCTCCCATGACCGCCGCTCTCGCAGATGGTACGCCCAATCCACGCAGACGGTAAATATTTTCGATCACAACAATGGAGTTATCCACCAGCATACCGATTCCAAGAGCCAGTCCGGACAATGAGATCAGATTCAGTGTCACACCACTGAAGTACATCAGTACGATTGCCACCAGAACACTCAGCGGAATGCTGAAAGCGACCACAATCGTCGGTTTGACGGAACGCAGAAAAATTGCAAGCACAATAATTGCCAGCACTGCACCCATGATCAGATTAGACAGTACATTATTCACGATCAGATCGATATAATCGCCCTGATCCATCAGGCTTGTAATATGCAGTCCGTCATGATCCTGTTCCAGCTGACGGATAGCTGCGCCACAGGTATCCGATACATCCGCAGTTCCCGCTGTACTGGATTTTGAAATAGAAAGAACGATTCCATCCCGTCCATTTACTTTTGCATAAGCATCTCCGGAATTATCGATCCAGGTCACATCTGCCACATCAGACACCCGGATATCTCCGATTCCATCGATATTGCATAATACCGAGGATTCCAGTTCTCCATCAGAAGCGTACTCATCACCGACTTTCAGCAGATACTGATCCTCTCCCTGATAAATATAGCCTGCCGGCATTGCAAAATTCTGCGCTGCCAGCAGTTGGGATAAGGTATCCAGACTCAGCAGTGTATCCAGATTTGCGTTTTTCAGTGCCGTATCTCTTCCCTGCTCATAGGAAGACTGAGCATCCGCCAGCTGTTCTTCACTGTTGCTGAGGGCCGCCTGACCATCCGCAATCTGTGCCGCGCCGGTACTGAAACCAACCGCAGCTGAAATCTTGCCGGATTCCAGTGCTTCGTAATTATCTGTAGCTGCTTTGACCTGTTCATTCACCTGATCCGCAATCGCCTGTGCCGCCTGGATCTCAACAGCCAGATTGGCAAGTTCTGTATCAATCTGCGGCAGCCGGGTATTCACGATCTGATCCAGTTGTTTCAGGTTATCCGTGGTCAGTGATGCTACTGCATCCGACTGACCGATCTGTTTCATAAATGCAGTCAGAGCTTCCAGTTTCTTTGGACTTTTCAAAGCATCCGAAATATCTGCCGGATAGGCAGAAGCATCCATGCCATAACCGGATGCCATATTTCGAACAGACGCAAAGCTTTCGTTGATCTGCTCATACTGTGCCTCAATCCCGGCATCGGTATACGCTTTTTTCTCTGTTTCCAGTGCCAGTTTGGATGCCTGAAGCCCTGCTAACTGTGCATTATATGCAGACTGTGTCGCTACGGCTGCATCCACCGCTTTGCTGGTCTGCGCCAGTTCACTGGCAGTAGAACTCTGCTGATCCTGCAACGCTTTTTGTGAACTCTCCAGCTGGGATTTTGCGCTGTTCAACTGACTCTTTGCATCATCAATCTGCGCTTTTGCATCTGCCAGCTGTTCATCCACATAGCCCGCCAGCCGGTCATTCACTGCATCGATTTTTTCCTGGTTCAACCGGATTTCTACTGTTTTTTCAATCGCACCTGTGGTATTGACACTTGCTACACCATTCTGGCGTTCCATCGTCGGCACAACCGTATTTTCCACAAAATCACTAAGCTCGTAGATATCTTTTCCTTCGTAATCCACGCTGGCATAAATCACCGGCATCATGTCCATGGATACTTCCATGATCATCGGTTTACCGGCACCATCCGGCAATGTGATCAGATCCAGTGCATTGGACAGTTTGACCATGGCACTATCCATGTTCGTCTCCTCTGCAAATTCCAGCATAACCGTACAGTAATTCTCATTGGAGGTACTGGTGACATTCTCCACACCATTGACTGTTCCAAGACCGGATTCCAGAGGTTCCGTCACAGTACTTTCCACCTTGTCCGGAGATGCTCCGGGATAGGTCGTTACTACTACCACATACGGCAAAGAAAATTCCGGCAGCAGATCTGTCGACATCCTGGTAAAACTTACTACCCCCAGAATCAGACAGATTACCACCGCAACGAACACTGTGTACGGTTTCTTAACACTAAATTTTGACATTTCTTTCCTTCTTTCCAGCTCTATCTTTCCGTTTTTCATGCAAAACCGTTCTGCAAAAAAATCATCACTGATTACCTGTTTTGATGAAAGATTCTCACAGAAACAGTTATCCATTCTAACAAAATATTTTACCGTAAACTCAATTTCAGCTCAACTGCTTTGCCGGAATTTATACTTTTTTTACAAAAGCCAGTTTCTATATTGCCCATGTGATCACCAGAAAGCCGACCTGAGTAAAACGGACATTCGCAATCCGCAAAAATCATTTTTTTTTCAACAACAATTCCAATTTTTCAAATACATAATCTGCATACATCTGCTTAATCTCATGACGGTTCATTTCTGACACAACAGTCTCCAGTTCATATGTATGATTCTCCTTCCCCATCCGGATACAGAAATATACCTGTCCCTGTACACTGTCCGCATTGTTCGGATCCACATTCCCGGTCGTTCCGGTGATACCGATGGCAATATCTGTGTGCAGTTTTTTCTGTGCAGTTTCTGCCATGGCATTCGCACATTCCCTGGAATACACACCATATTTTTCAATCACGTTTGCATCCACACCGTTCAGAATCTTTGTTTCATTCAGATAAGTAACGTATCCTCCCGGAAAAATCGCAGATGCACCTTCGGTGTCTGTGATCATGGATGCGATCAGACCGGAAGTACAACTCTCCATGGTGGAAATCGTTGTATGTGTGTCTATCAGTTTTTTTACAATATCATCTGCTCGTTTTCTTTCCTGCTCCATTTTTCTCTCCACATTTCCTTAAAAAATCTTTATTTATAAAAAATAGCATAGTTACATCGTATCTTTTTTCCTATGAATATGCAAGAAGCAAAAGCATGAAACCACTCCTGTGCAAGCACATCGTGGTTTCATGCTTTTGCCCCTGGCATCATTATATTTAAATGTTATACTCTGGTACCACGGTTTTCTCTTCGAAGAAATAATCAAAGATTTTCTTTTTGTAGTGGGCAAAGTCACTGCCACCACGGTCACGGTATGTTCCAAGTTCTACTTTGATGACATCTTTAATGCGTCCCGGTCTTGCAGACATAACCACAATACGGTCAGCCAGATATACTGCCTCTTCAATATCGTGTGTAACCATGAGCATGGTGTTATGAAACCGTTCCCGGATTTTCAGTAATTCTTCCTGTAACTCGATCTTGGTCAGTGCATCCAGCGCTCCGAATGGTTCATCCAGCAGCAGAACCTCCGGCTGACTCACCAACGATCTGGCAATGGCTGCACGCTGTGACATACCACCGGAAAGCTGACTAGGATATGCTTTTTTGAATTCACTCAATTTTACAAGCTCCAGATATTGATTCGAAAGTTTTGTTTTTTCTTCCTTGCTCAATCCCTTTAATCCAAGCTGTACATTTTTCTCAATGCTCATCCACGGAAACAGGCGGTGTTCCTGAAAAATCATGCCACGATCCATGCCTGGTCCGTTGACTTCTTTTCCATCCACAGTTACCAGACCCGTGTCGTTTTTTTCAAGTCCGGCAATGATTTTTAACAGGGTACTTTTTCCACAACCACTGTGACCGACAATGGCAATAAATTCACCTTCCTGAACCTCCAGGTTAATATCTTTTAATACATCCACTTTCTGTCCATCGACAGTAAAACTTTTATTTACGTTCTGAATTGATAATGTCTTTCCCATTTGTGCTTACCTGCCTTTTTCCCAAGGTGTGCATAATTTTCCAATCAGTGAAATGGCCAGATCCATGATCACACCGACGACTGCGATGGCAATGATTCCGGCAAATACAACCGGATACTGCATCAGGCTTCGTGCATCGTTGATACGAAAACCGATACCGGATGTGGCTGCGATCATCTCTGCACCGACCACTGCCATCCAGGATACACTCAGCCCCAGTTTTAATCCGACGAAAATGGACGGAAGTGCAGATGGCAGATAGATTTTTGTAAACTGCTGCCAGCAGTTCAGATGATACATTTTTCCAACTTCGATGAGCTTTGGATCCGTGCGCTCAATACCGCTGACGGTGTTGACCAGAACCGGAAAATATGCTGCCAGAAAGATAACGGCTACTTTGGATTCCTCACCGATACCAAACCAGATGATCAGGATCGGAACCCATGCGATCATCGGAATCTGACGGATTGCGGTAAATGTCAGCATAAAAAAGCGGTTTGCAAATTTATTCATTCCCATGAGCACGCCAAGCAGGATACCTACCACCACTGCCAGTGCATATCCTTTTGCAATACGGCTCAAACTGATTCCAATATCTCCTGTCAGTGTACCGTTTCCAAGCTGCTCTTTTAAAGTTTCAAGGACGGTACTGATCTTTGGCAGGATCAGTGTGGACATTGCTCCGGTGGATGTAGCAAAATGCCACGCCAGCACAATGATAACCGGCAATATGATCATGTTGATAAAGATCAGCAGTTTTTGTATAAATACGTTATTTCCTTTGTACATGCTCACGTAGCCTCCTTACTGTGCGCTTTCCTGATACTCCTGCACTGCTTTTTCCAGATAGGAGGAATCAATCCAGGAATCAAAATCTACCTGATTGGTGATGATACCATTGTCAAGTTCAAACTGTTCAATGTTTTTCAAAGAAGATACATAGCGATCATCCAGACTGATGGAATAACCAAGCTGTACATCAGATACTGCTACGGATTTCACCTGCTCTAAGGTTCTTCCACTCTTCTCGGCAGACAGCTCATAAAATGCCTCCGGATCGGATATGATATCATTGGATGCTTTCAGCATTGCTTTGATGATTGCTACCGTCACATCCGAATTTGCACTGATATAATCACTTCTTCCAGTCAGGACATTTGGCTCATAGAACGTATCCGGATCTGCCTCTACACCTTTATGTAAAATGGTTGCTTTTCCCTGTTCCACCAGGCTGTCTGCCTGTCCGTATGTAACCACTGCCGCATCTACTGCTCCGGTAGAAAGACTGGACAATCCTTCCGGGATCGTGCTGTTGACAAGCTGTACGTCATCGGCAGTCAGCCCTGCTTCCTGCAACACTTTTAAAACATACATCTGCGGTGTTGCGCCACGCTGATAGGAAATGGTTTTTCCCTTTAAATCCTGCAAGGATGTGATACCGGAATCTGTGCTGACTGCCAGCTGCCATACCGAACCAAAGCTTGTCACGGTCAGCAGCTTCGTATCAATGCCATTTGATTTTGCCATGATACCTGCAAACCCCGCATAATATGCGTAATCCAGATCTCCGGATACTAACGCCTCATGAATCGCCGGTGCTGCTCCTGTAAACGGAATCAGATCTGCATCGTAACCCAGTGGATTCAGATATTCATCCAGATATCCTTTTTCCTCTGCCACTGCCAGTGCACCTTCTGCCCACTGATAGCCGGCACTTGGAAAACCAATGTTGACTACTTGATAACCGTCTTTTTTTGTCTCTGCTTTCGCACTTCCAGCAGATGATGTGCCACTGTTTCCACAACCGCTGACCACCAGACCTAATGTAAGAACGATACCTAAAACTGCTGCAGTAATTTTTTTGCTTCTCATTTTTCTTCACTCCCTTTCCACGGAATTCTACTTTTTCAACTCTTCTCTATTCTGCAGGCAGATTTCTTTCGACACCTGTCTGCATTACTTATCTATTGTTTCTACCTTATTTCTTTCTTCGTAAAACAGGTAACGCTCCTATTTCTTGATCAGATCACTTTTCTTTACGGTTGCGACGCAGAAGTTTATTTCCTCGTCCTCATCCTCGGACGCTCCACCGCCTGTCATCAGACGGGCATTCGGATCTACACCAGCAATGGTTGTCACTTTTCCAAGTCCGTTTCCTACCAAGGATCCCGGTACACGGAAGGTTTCTACATCGATTGGCTCCACGGAAATTTCTTCCGGTTTTTTCACCTGTGGAATCCACTCATACGGTACACGGTAAGCACGATATACCATATTGTTGGTGAACTGACCGAGAATGGTATTGAAATACGGATTGATGTACTCCCATACGATCTCGTGATCCGGTGTTACCTCGATCAGGCGTCCGTCAGATCCCTCTGTGATCAGTGTATTTCCGTTTGGCAGTCTCTGTGCACTACTGATATAAGAGCTGTAAAATTTGGATGCATCTGTGAATAACAGGTTGCCTGCTTCCAATGGTGTGTACTGCCAGGTGATCTCCAGTGTGACCGGATTGAATTGTAACACTCTGGAATAATCTCTTCTCGCGTTGTTAACACCAGTCAGTGCACCAGGATTCGGGGTTCCATAACCGCCTTCGCCACCGTTATCAAATACAAGCAGATCGCCTTCGCCCGGAAGTCCTTTCGGAATCATATGTAAATGATGCTGTCCGATGATCCAACCAAGTTTTTTGGTCGCTTCACTCTCGTTGAAATCCGGTCCCACACGCCATACAATATCGCCTGTCTCTTTGCTGATGATGGCAAGAATGTTGGAGTTACGTGCATCGATGATGATGTTGTCCGGATGGAAACGCTCATCTCCCTGATCGTACCATTTGTTCTCGCCTAACACAGACATGCTGTTGATGTGCATCCAGTCGCCACCGGCTTCGCCCTGCAGGCATGGATTACGGAACAGTGCGTTTTTTGCTGCCTCGTCAAATCCAAGCTGTTCAAAATGATCACTCGCCCGCCAGCTCCACAAAATGTTTCCTTCCCAGTCTACCTCAATAATCTTGTCATCGATCAGCCGTTTATCGGAAATGTCATGATTGTATAAATTTTCATGTGTCAGGATCAATGTATTTCCACTATCTGTCTTCGGCTCCCCGCCCGGATAATAATATCCGACGGTAGATCCTTCTCGCTGGAAATCATGATGCTGTCTGGCCATATAAACCGGATCTTTGTCGCCGTCCGCGATCAGCTCTGTTTTATCAAACTTCCATACAATGTTGCCGTCCCAGTCTACCTGCACCAGATCGATCTGATCCTGATATGCTTTTTTACCGGGTCTGGTTCCTGTGGTTCCCATTACATATCCGCCCGGAAGGATTTTATTCGGAAATCCGCCAAGTCCTGCCCAGAGCTGAACTTCACGGCCGTTCATGTCGATGAGAAGTGCTCCTTTTGCGGATGGAAAAACGGTGTAGCCGTTAAATGTTTTGTCTTTATCATAAATTAATGTTCCTGTTGGAAAAATACTTGGATATCCCATGATGTTGTCTCCTGTTCTTATCTGAATTCTTTTAGTAAAGCGGACATTCGCAATCCGCTTTCGCTACTTGCTCATGAACGCAGTCGCTTTGCGACCTGTCAGTGGGAGCTTTTAACTCCCACTGACATAAGCATCCCCCTTACCCACCGCTTAGTGCTCTACGCACTTGAAGCGGGGGAATGCTTATTCTGCGTTCAAATCAGTTCGGTCTATAACTTCTTAATATTCTCCGCAATGATTAATTTGTGTGTAAATCCTACGGATTTTTCTCTGATTTCTCCGTCCTTAAAATACAGCAATGTCGGTACGGAACTAATCTCATATTCCTCTGCCAGAGACAGCTGATCCGGAATCAATACTTTTCCGAAGTATACTTCATTTCCTGCTTCCTCGGAAAATTCCGTAATGCCTGCCTCCAGCTTCTTACAGTGCTTACAGGTTGCAGAATAGAATTCTACAACGACGATGCTGTGTTCTTTTATTGCTTTGTCAAAATTTTCTCTCGTCAGTTCGTTTACCATACGGTTGTTTCCTTTCTATTTCTCCACCCTATATTTGGACTGGGTTGTTTTTACTTTCTGATGATATATTGTATTGCTGAATTCGCTGCATTTGCGCCGTCTGCTGCCGCTGTGATGATCTGTCTGAGTTCTTTTGTTCTCACGTCACCTGCCACGAAAAATCCCGGAACCGATGTCACCCCGTCTTCGCCCGCTTTGATGTAACCACTCTCATCTAATGCCACCAGGTTTTTGACTGCTTCTGTCTGTGGGATCATTCCGATCGCCACGAAAACGCCCTGGATATTCAATGCAGTTCCCGTATCCAACAGAAGGATTTCCACTTTTCCATTACCGGTGATCTCCTGTACCTTCGCATTTCGGATAATCTCCACATTTTCTTTCTGCTCCAGTTTTGCAAGTGTGGATGCATCCCCACGAAATTCTGCTCTGCGGTGGATCAGATATACTTTGTTACAGATTTCCGAAAGCAGTAACGCATCATCCAGTGCACTGTTGCCTCCACCGATCACTGCTACATCTTTGCCCTGATAAAAAGCCCCATCACAGGATGCACAGTAGGAAATTCCTCTGTTTTCGAATTTCTCACTTCCCGGAACTGCAAGTTTCCGATGAGCGGCTCCCGCAGTGTAGATCACTGTTTTGCTGCTTTGTACTTCACCGCTTTCCAATGTGATGTCAAAGCTTTCTTCCGTTTTCTGAATACCGGTCACTTCGGCTTCCAAAAATTTGATTCCAAGTGCTTCAGCATGTTCCCGGATCTTTTCCCCTAATTCATAACCGTTGATTCCGTAAAAACCGGGATAGTTGTCAATGCGGCTGCTCTCTGCCATCTGACCGGTTCCTTCATATTCTTTTTCCACGATCAGTACATTCAAATTTGCCCGTTTTGCATAAATCGCTGCGGTCATACCCGCCGGTCCACTTCCGATGATCAGAACATCTGTCATTTGTTTTTCCTCCCGTTTTTATATTTCCTATTATTCATACTTACTTAATAGGTTTTGCATGTCATTGATACTATCACATCAAATAAGGGCTGTCTAATACACAAAAAAAATAGCCAGCTATAGCTTTTGGCTATAACTGGTTTGAAGTAGCGTGAAATTATTCCAGGTACTGTCGCAGTGCTGTTACATATTCCTGACCAAGTTTGCTCAAAATCAGATTTTTTCTGGTCACATACCCAATCTCCATCTGATTTTCTTCCTGCGAATCGTCAAACTGTCCATCATTCCGAAACGGTACTGCACGATAATCACTACCGTTTAATTCTTCACAGATCAGACCGGAACACAGCGTATATCCATTCAGTCCAATCATCAGATTCAGCATAGTTGCACGGTCATTTGCATGAATGATCTGACTGTATTCATTGGTAGGAAGTAATTCCTCCGCCAGATAAAAAGAACTGTTATCGCCCTGCTCAAAAGACAGGCAGGGATATTTTTCCAATTGTTCCATTGTCAAAAATGGTTCATCTGCCAACGGATGTCCTTTCCATAAATATACATAGGCTTTGCAGGAAATCAATGGATGAAACTCCAGATTTGCTGATTTAAACAGTTTTTCCATAGATTTCCGGTTAAATTCACTCAGATACAACACACCGATCTCACTTTTCATAGTGCTTACTTCCTGAATAACTTCCATTGTCTTTGTCTCGCGGATTGCCAGTTCATATTTTGACATATCCAGTTTTTTCGCCACATCAACAAATGCCTTTACCGCAAAAGAGTAATGCTGGGTGGATACCGCAAATTTCTTTTTATAAGAACCGCCCTCTCCATAACGCTGTAGCAGCTGTTCATACTCCCGGTAAAGTTCCCGGGCATACGCCAGAAATTCCACACCATCATTTGTCAACGTCACGCCTCGTCCGGTACGGAAGAAAATGGTAATTCCTACTTCTTTTTCCAGTTCTTTTAATGCATTGGTCAGCGATGGCTGTGAAACATACAACTGCTCTGCTGCCTTATTTAATGATTTCGTTTCCGCAATGGTCAATATATATTTTAATTGTACAAATGTCATGCTCATTCCCTCTTTTAAAAAATATCATCGCTTCCATATTGTGTAATACTCTTATGACGATGTTAAGGGTTAGTCTAGCACCTTTATATCATACTGTAAAGATAGGATTTTATCCTTCTTCTAACTGAAGATCCGGAATATTTCTGATATGTGAACCACCAGTGTAAATCTGCCTAAAATTCGCATCTTCCTACCAACCTTGTCTACTTTTACTCCTCTTTTTCTTTATATTCTTTTCTTATATCATCTGAAATTTTACCTACATTTCAATTTTTCTTCCTTTCAGATTTTACATTTGCCTGTTAGAGTAAGCACTGCATAATTGCAAATTAACAGAATTGCACATGCACACTTGCGCAAAATCTACTTAAAAAGGAGTGTCTTATGAAAAAACGATTGAAACAGATTGCTGCACTTTCGCTGATCGCAGCACTTACCTGTTCTCAGAGCATCTTCGCTTCTGCGGAACAGGTTGCAACATCAAAAACATCTTCTGCTATTACTACAGAATATCTGACATTGCAACCGGGCGAAACTCAGTCCAGCGTAAATCTGAACTGGTATGCACCGGAAGGTACAAAAACTGCACTTGTGAAATTTGGTGATCAGGTTATCCCCGCCAGCATCAGTGCTCTCCATCTGCCTACTGCCATGACATCCAAATACACAGACAGCGGTAAATTGGTCTGCAAAGCAACCATTGAAAACCTTGCAGCAGATACCCATTATCAGTATCAGATTTCCTATGATAATGGTCAGACCTGGTCTGAAGCACATACTTACACTACACCGTCCACGGATTCTTTTACCTTCGCTTTTACCAGCGACCCACAGATCAAAGAAAACGGAGAAACAGACAAGCGTGGATGGAATTCATCTGATGGCAAAAACCAGACTGGATGGGCTTCCATGATGAACACACTTGCAGATAATCATGTAAATCTCGTTGTGTCCGCCGGTGATCAGGTGGAGGATCAGAGTTGGGGAAAATCCAGCGAATATACTTCCTTTTTTGCACCGGAAGAAATGTCTTCCATCTTATATGCACCTGCTGTCGGTAATCATGACAGACACTACATGTTCGAAGATCATTTTAATCTGCCAAATGAACTTGCCATTGATGGGAGCGAAGGTGCTCTGACCCAGGTAAAAACCACCTTCCGCGGGCAAAACAGCGGCACCAGCCAGAGCCATGGCAACTACATCCAGGCTACTGCAAATGAAATCACAAACAATTCCGCTTCCAACGGTGTAACACCGAATGCTGATGGTCAGTATGATTTTACTGAACGCCGTGAAATGGAAACCAAAGGCAACTACTATTACCTGTATGACAATGTTTTGTTTGTCACATTAAATACCGGTGCTTATCCGGGTGGCAATGATGAGGAAAATGCGGCTAATGCCTCCGTCCCCAGTGCTTCCAAAGATAATTCTGAGGCAGAAGCCATTGTAGATAACTTCCGCACAGTTCTGACATCTGCTACCACGGAATATCAAGGACAGTATCAGTGGCTGGTAGTCACACATCATAAGTCAACACAGACTGTTGCCAAACATGCTGCAGACTCCGATATTGAAAACTATGTCGATGCCGGATTTGAAAAAGTAATGGATGACTTTGATGTGGACTTCGTACTTGGCGGACACGATCATGTATATTCCAGAAGTTATGTATTAAAAGACGGCAAACGGAATGCAGAACGACTGAGCAGTTATCATGATCCGGACGGCACGATCTACCTGACCGGTAACTGTGCGTCCGACATGCAATACTATACCCCATTTGCAAAAGTAGACAAAGCCAACAACACCGATTTCCCGGTCCTGGCCAATGGTGAAACCGGTTCTGCTGCTTATCTGAAAGGGCAGACTGCTGAACATCCATCTGAATATCTTCCATATGGAAATCAGGAATGGAATCAGGATTACAGTCCAAGTTATGCGATCTTTGATGTCAGTGATCAGCAGATTTCCGTAAAAGTATACAATCTGGACGGCGACAGTTCCAATCCGACCAGCAAACTGATCGATACCTTTTCCGTCAGCAAGCAGACCGATGCAGGAACCAAAACAGAAGGATTTGAAAATCAGAACACTGTCTCCTCTCTGGCTCTGACACAGGTTGCACGATATGATTCCGGTATCAGCAACGCAGACGGCGGCGTTATGGAAATCGTAGAATATAATTCAAAAACAGGATGGGCTTATGCAATAAACGGTCAAAATGGTACTCTGGCTGCTATTCCACTGAAAACTCTGGAATATAAAGACACCGTTGATCTGCTGGATGCTAATGCGATTGACATCAAATCCATTGTGAAAGCCGCAGACACTTCTTTCCAGTATGGTGATATGACGTCCGTAACCATCTCCGAAGACGATACCTGTCTCGCAGCAACACTCCAGGCTGAGAATTATGCTGCCAATGGCCGCATCGCCCTGTTTGGCTGCAATGCAGATGGAACACTCTCCCTAAAAAAGCTTTATGAGACCGGTATCCAGCCGGATATGATCACCTTTACTCCAGACGGAAGCAAACTGCTCACAGCTGATGAAGGCGAACCGAGAGAAGGATATTCCACAAACAGTACCGATCCACAAGGTACCGTAACAATTGTTGATCTTGCTTCAGACACTGTAACAAAAGCAGATTTTACACCTTATGATACCAAAGAAAACCGCCAACAACTCACTGATGCCGGTATTGTCCTGAAAAAAAATACCGTACCGTCTGTCGATCTGGAACCGGAATATATTGCAGCGGACAATTCCACTGCCTACATCACACTTCAGGAAGCAAATGCCATTGCTGTTCTGGATCTTAATAAAAAAGAATTTACCGGTATCTACTCTGCAGGTTTTGAAGATTACAGCAAAACAGCTGTCGATATTGACAAAAAGAATAGCAGCTACAATGCCAAGACCTATGATTCCTTAAAAGGAATCCGTATGCCGGACAGTATTGCTACTTACACCGTAAATGGAACAGATTATGTTGTGATCGCAAATGAGGGTGACTCCAGAGAATGGGGCAGCTACACCAATGAAGATGAACGTAACTTTGGAAAAGGAAAGACTTCTCCCTCCGGAAAAATCACTGCCGAAAACAGTGGATTAAATGGTAAAGTTGTATTTTTTGATACAAAAGATTACGACGGTCTGGATTCAGATTCTGACTATCTCTTTGGTGGACGTTCCTTCACGATTTTCAAAGCAGATACGAATGGACTAACAGAAGTATTTGACAGCGGCAGCAATTTTGAATCTGTCACAGCTGCTTACTTACCGGATTTCTTTAACTGTTCCAACGACAATACCGACCTCGACAACCGCTCCGGCAAAAAAGGTCCGGAGGCAGAAAGTGTAACTATCGGAACTGTTGGTGAAAAAACATATGCCTTCGTCGGACTGGAACGCATCGGCGGAATCATGGTATATGATATTACAGATCCGACACAGAGCACCTATGTCAATTACATCAACTCCCGTAATTTCAATACTGCTATTTCCGGCGATGATTCACCGGAAGGACTCTGTTTTGTCTCCGCAGATAACAGTTTTGACGGAAACTCCTATCTGCTTGCAGCCTGCGAAGTATCCGGTACCGTCGCCGCTTACCAGCTGACATCCAAAGCATCTGGCATCACACCTGATCCGGTTTCTGATGGACTTGCGCAGGCAGCTGACGGCAACTGGTATTATTATAAAAACGGATCTGTTGCAACCGACGTAACAACACTGATTCCAAACGATTATGGATGGTGGTATGTCCGCAACGGACAAGTCGATTTTTCCTACACCGGCATCGCTCCGAATGAATACGGATGGTGGCGTATTGTAAACGGTGCTGTCGACTTCAACTGCAACAGTGTAGAATCTAACGAATACGGATGGTTCTACTTATCCAACGGAAAAGTTGATTTCTCTTATACCGGTATCGCTCCGAATGCTCACGGATGGTGGCGTATCGTAAACGGTGCCGTTGACTTCAGCTGCAACAGTGTGGAATCTAACGCATACGGATGGTTTTACTTATCCGGCGGAAAAGTTGATTTCTCTTATACCGGTATCGCTCCGAATGCTTACGGATGGTGGCGCATCGTAAACGGTGCCGTTGATTTTACCTTTACCGGCCTTGCAGACAATGATTACGGATGGTGGTATCTGCAGAACGGTAAACTGGACTTTGCTTATAACGGAACATTTATCTGGATGAATCGCTCCTACCGGATCAATGCCGGAAAAGTGATTTTCTAGTTCCGTTTCATATTTCAACAAGGGCATTTGTAATTTATATTACAAATGCCCTTGTTTTTTACAATATTACGCGTAAAGCGGACATTCGCAATCCGCTTTCGCTACTTGCTCATGAACGCAGTCGCTTTGCGACCTGTCAGTGGGAGCTTTTAACTCCCACTGACATAAGCATCCCCCTTACCCACCGCTTAGTGCTCTACACACTTGAAGCGGGGGATTGCTTATTCTGCGTTCACATTACCTATGATGCCCATTTATCGCCCATATAATGTTGTCAACTCTCTGATCTGATCTGCTAATTCTTTTGTCAGACATCCCTGCTTCATCCGCCACCGCCAGTTATTCCCGAGCGTAGATGGTGTATTGATCCTTGCCTCGCTTCCAAGCCCCAGATAATCCTGCAATGGGATAATGCACAAGTCTGCCACACTCGCCAGTGCCAGACGGATAAAATCCCAGTGAATTTCCGATTTTGATGTATTTGCATTATTCATATATTTCTGAGATAATTTCAGATCTTCCGGATCTAAAACTTTATACCAGCCGCAAAGGGTATCATTATCATGCGTTCCTGTATACACTACACAATTTTTCTCATAATTATGTGGCAGATAATCACTCTCTTCTCTGGAGTCAAAAGCAAACTGAATCACTTTCATTCCCGGAAAACCCGAATCATATAACAACCGGCGTACACCGTCCGTTAAAAATCCAAGGTCTTCTGCAATTACATTTACATTTCCCAGAGCATCTTTCAAAGCCTGCATCAGGCTCATGCCCGGTCCCGGCTCCCAGTGTCCGTGTTCTGCCGTCTCATCCCCCGCCGGAATGCTGTAATATTCGTCAAATCCGCGAAAATGATCAATACGGATGCAATCATACAAGTTCAGACACTGTGCGATTCTCCGAATCCACCACGCATAACCGGTCTGGCGATGATACTCCCAGCGGTACAACGGATTGCCCCATAATTGTCCGGTCGCAGAAAATGCATCCGGTGGGCATCCTGCCACTGCCACAGGATTTAACTCCTCATCAAATTGAAACAGCTGTGGTTCTGCCCAGGCATCTGCGCTGTCCAGAGCCACATAAATCGGAATGTCCCCGATAATCTGAATGCCCGCCTGCGCCGCATACGCATGCAGTTTTTTCCATTGACAGAAAAACAGATACTGCTGAAACTGATAAAACTGTATTTCATCATGCTGCCCATGCCATACCTGGTCCAGAGCTGCAAAATCGCGTCTTTTATATTTTTCTTCCCATTGAAGCCAGCTTGCTCCTTTATGCATATTTTTTATTACCATAAACAATGCATAATTTCCAAGCCACCAGTCATTTTCCTGACAAAAAGCAAAAAAATCATCAGACGGTTGCTTTAGGAAACGATCACAGGCCATACGCAAAATTTTATATCGGTTCTGGTATAGCTTTGCATAATCAATGGATTCCGGATTCTTTCCAAAATCAAAACTGTCACACTCCGCTTTCGTCAGAAGCTGCTGCTCCACAAGCTGCTCCAGATCGATGAAATACGGATTTCCGGCAAAAGATGAAAAAGACTGATACGGGGAATCCCCATAACTTGTCTGTCCAAGGGGCAGTACCTGCCAGTTTTTTTGACCTGACTCTTTTAAAAAATCTACAAATTGATAAGCCTCTTTTGAAAAACATCCTATGCCATATTTGGATGGAAGAGAAAATACCGGCATCAGAATTCCACTTGTTCTCATAGTTTATATCCTCACGTTCTACTCATTTATACTTATAAAAAGTCCTTTTTGCTGCACTGTTGTAACAAAAAGGACTTTTGAGCGTTTGTTAACCTTTAACTGCTCCTGCAGCTACGCCTTTGATAATATATTTCTGACAGGTCAGATAAAATACAATAATCGGTAAAATTGCAAGTACAAGCATTGCCATCATTGCGCCCATATCAATGGATCCATAGCCACCACGCAGATACTGAACTGCCATTGGTATGGTCGGTTTCTCACTGTCAAGTACCAGTGTCGGAAGCAGGTAATCGTTCCAGATCCACATTGCATTTAAGATCGCAACTGTGATCATGGTTGGACGGAGCATCGGAACTATTACTTTAAAATAAGTCTGAACCGGTGTACAGCCATCGATCATTGCTGCTTCTTCCAGGGAAATCGGAATCGCCTTGATAAATCCACAGAACATAAATAGCGACAACCCGGCACCAAACCCCAGGTAAACCGGTATGATACCAAACATATTGCCAAGGTGAAGAAAATCTGTCACTTTAGATAGTGTAAACATAACCATCTGGAATGGAACGATCATTGCAAATACAAACAGATAATACAATACTGTGGATAATTTGCATGTAACTCTTGTGATCCACCATGCGGCCATGGATGTCAGCAGCACGATCACGATTACAGAGCAGATGGTAATAAAAGCAGATCTTCCGGCTGCTACCAGCAGTCCTGTTTTCTGAATACCATTCACATAATTGTACATTCCGGAAAAAGTATCCGAATTTGGCAATGCGAACGGTGCATCACTGATATAAAGTTTGTTTTTAAAAGAATTCATCAATACAAGGAAAATCGGGAACAGGAAAGCCACAGCTAAAAGTGTCATCACAATCGTGATCACAATACCGGTACCTTTTGATACTGCCGGATTTTCAATGATCTCATTTTTGTTTTGTTTTCTCTTTTTCAGCATTAGTTCTCAACCTCCTTACGTCTTGTAAAGTATAACTGTGTCAGTGAGATTGCTGCTACGATAATAAAGAAAATAACCGCTTTTGCCTGACCGACACCTTCCCAGCCGTTCCTGTTGTAGAATGTCGTATAAATATCGTATGCCAGCATTGCGGTTTTCTTTGCCGGTCCACCTGCTGTTAATGCCAGGTTCTGATCGAACAGTTTGAAGCAGTTCGTAAGTGTCAGGAACAGACAGATTGTTACAGATGGCATTGTCATTGGAATAATAATCTTGTACAATGTCTGGAATTTATTGGCACCATCAATTTCAGCTGCCTCAATCAATTCTGTCGGTATATTTTGAATACCGGCAATGTAAATGATCATCATATATCCGATCAACTGCCAGTTTGTCAGAATGACCATGCCCCAGAAACCATATTTCGGGTCTGCTGTGATCGTTACATTAAAATGTGCCAGCACGCCGTTGATCAGTAATTGCCAGATATAGCCAAGTACAATTCCTCCGATAAGGTTTGGCATAAAGAAAATGGTTCGAAAAATATTGGTTCCTTTTAATCCCCGTGTCAGTCCATATGCCAGGGCAAAAGAAATCACATTAATTGTAATTACGGATACAACCGTAAATTTCACGGTAAATAACAGTGCATTCATAAAATCTTTGTTCGAAAATGCCTTTACATAGTTTGCAATTCCAACCCAGTGTGCATTTGTAACTGTCGTAAATTTACAGAATGAAAGCACGATTCCCATAATAAATGGGACAATAAAAAACAGGGTAAATGCAATCAATGTAGGTAATACAAAAAGAGCAAAATATTTTTTATATGTCTTTTGCATAAATCTCCCTCCCTACGGATACAAATGTTTTCTTCCTAAAACAGAAGAGGAGACGGCCGATGACCGCCTCCTTCCCTTTGAGAATTCTATGTAATATGACTACTCAGCTGTTGCTTCTTTTTCAGATGCCCATTCAGCCACTGTATCGGATACTACAGCATCCCATTTTTTGTTACCGTTTGCATACTCAAGAAGAGATGCACCATAATCATCTTTGAATGTCTGGCTTGGGAATGTTGTAAAGTTCCACGGTACCGTTGTAATGGAATCCTCCTTCATGTATCTTACTACTTCCTGTGCTAACGGGTCAGAAGAAATCTCATCATCGCCAAATGTGCTGAACGGTGTGATAAACTGAAGATTATTTGTTACCATCTCTTTTCCTTCATCAGAACTGAACACCCATTTCAGGAAATCCAGGGATGCTTTCTGATCTGCCTCAGATGCATTGCTGTTTACACACATGTAGTTTTCTGTACCGATGCACAGTCCCTGTGTCTCTTCGCCTTCTACGCCTGTATAAATCGGCATAAATTTCACGTTTTCTTCTTTTACTACGTTACCACTTACTTTGCTGATCTGAGACCATGCCCAGTTACCATTCTGAACCATAGCAGCTTTTCCTAATGCAAACTCTGCCATAGAATCATCTACTGTCTTGGAACCAACCATTGTAGGCTCAACCGTGGAGTTGTTCAGATACAGGTCAAAAATATTTTTAAAGTTCTCATTATATTTGAAAGAAATCTCGTCCTCATCTTTTACATCTGCATCTTTGTACTCATAGTAAATTGGAAGATTCATCAGATGTGTCTGCCATCTCCAGTCTTCACCCGGTGCAAAGGATGTGGAAGCAAATACACCATCAATGCCAAGATCATCTTTGTGCGCTGTCATATCTTCTACAACAGCCTTTAATGTATCAAAGTTTTTGATATCATCCATGGATGTTGCTTTTGCGCCCGGAAGTGCAAAGTACTTATCCATGATTTCTTTATTATAGATAATGCCATAACCTTCTTCTGCAAACGGAATGCCGTATACGCCATCCCCTTCTGTGATCGCAAGGTCTTTATCTACCAGCATATTGTAAAATTCAGTATCTTTCAGATCTGCACAATACTCTTTCCAGGACTGATATCCAACCGGTCCGTTGATCTGGAATAACGTAGGTGCATCGCTTTTTGCCATCTCTGATTTCAATGTCTGCTCATACTGATTGGATGCTGCTGTCTTTACTTTTACCGGAACACCTGTCTCCTCCGTATATTTTGCTGCAATTTCTTCCCACTGATCTGCAATCTCCGGTTTGAAATTCAGGTAATATACAGATCCTTCTGCACTGCTTCCTTTTTTCTCAGCTCCTGCGGAAGACGTATCTCCATCTTTCGCTCCACCGCAGCCTGCTAACATACCGGTTACTGTCAATGCGGACAGACACACTGCCAAAAATTTTTTCATTTTCATAAAAAATACCCTCTTTCCTTTTCATTATCGTATCAAGTGCGTACCTCTTTGATACTTATAATTTTATAGAAAGAGAGTCATATTTAATACAAAAGATTTTCCAGAATCATGTTCTTTTTCCACGATTCTGTAAAAATATCAAAATAAGAGATTGGTTCTTCTCCTGTAATGATCTTCATAAAAGCCAGTGTCTCCATATCTGTCATATCCTGCGGTAACTCCCGATGTGAATACGGTACATAGTCTTCATTAACATAAGACACATCTGCCTCTTCAATCAGCCGTACTGCCTGAATCCGTGAAGCATAGGCAGCCCAGTAAACAGGATCTCTGTCTCCATCAAGGAATCTGCGGCAACTGTCATAATAAGCCGATTCCAGAGAATTCATGGAATCTGTCTGTCGAGGATAATGCAAAGCCAGCCAGATATGATCTGTTGTTGTAAACACAGCATTGCTGAAATCACAGTTTGCCACAAGCGGACGTGCCGTGATATCAACCCCACGTTTCTGGTACAGGTCAATTTCTTCGCTTCCATCGTGACGGTATCGCGCATTGTCAAAAAGTGCGGTCATAATCTTCATGACAATCTCTGGATGCTCATATCCTTTTCGCACCACGATACAGGGAGATGTTTTTCCATATATGTAAGAATGAACTTCTCCATACTCATCAGCGATCACATATGGTTTCCACTCTGCCCCCGGATTTGCCTCCACCGCTTCTATCAGCGGATTATTCGGTGCCCACCACCAGCCAAAAAAAGCTCCACAGCGGTTATCACGTATCAGTTCTCCGATTTCTCCCGGTGTCCGCATCATATAATCCTGATCCAGAATACCATTTTCATACCATCCATGAAGATATTCCAGTGCCTGCCTAGTCTCTTCCGTTAATGATCCATAGACATAACTGTCATCCCCATCCTGTAGCCATATACCCGGATATGCATGAAATGCGGCAAAAACAGGATCTACAGAAAAATTTGAAGAACCGTCTCCATACAGTGTTGCCACACAGGGCAGCCCGATATTTCCATTTCCTCCCGGATCATTTTCCCGGAATGCCTGGATGATCTGCTCCACATCAGCAAGCGTCGAAGGTTCCGGAAGTCCCAATTCTTTCCGCCAGTCTTCCCTCACCCAGAACAGGTTGCATCCATAATAAACCTGCGTGGAAGGAAGTGCCATCAATTTTCCATCAATGGTCACAGATTCCAGTAATTCTTTTCCATAACTACTGTACATGGATTTGATCCTACTGGAAGTTGCCTCCTGATAGGCATCTGATAAATCTTCAATCATGCCATATTCTGCCAGTTCCTCTACCTCCTCCGGACCAGATACCAACATCACATCCGGCAGATTATTTTCAGCAATCATCCGCTGAATATACAGATAATAATTTTCATCCCCCGACACTTCCAGAACATCTTCATTTTGTACATTAAGTGTTTTTTTCAAATATCGTGTATAGGCATTATCCTCATAAGTATCGCCATCCGGCATACCGGAATTGCCGGAAGCCGTCATTTTTGCCAGTGTATAAGTCACTGTCTCCGGATAGGGTATCAGTGGTGATCTCTCTGCCTTCTCCCAGGAGGTGGCTGCCTTTTCATTCGCTTCCTGTTCTGCCACACCTCTGTCAATTTCAAATGATATCACACCGAGAAGTACACATATCATTCCGATGGCGATAGCCTGTGCTCCTCTTTTGCTATGACTCATTGCTTTCTCCCTTCTGTACCTTTGGAAAATGCAGTAATACCTCCGTACCTTTTCCCTGTTCACTTTTGATCTGAATGGTATAAGCTTCCCCGAAGCTCAGTTTCATTCTGTCGTTTACGTTTTTGACACCATATCCCGTCGCATGATATTCCAAAACATGTGCAAGCGTATCTGTATCCATTCCAACGCCATTGTCACGGATACTGACATAAATCAGATCAGTCTGTGGATCCTCCCAGATACGGAACCAGATCTGATGATCCGGATTCTCCTTAATATCAAGGCCATGCTCTAACGCATTTTCTACGAACGGCTGGAAAATAAGTGAAGGAAGTTCATAATCCAGCAATTTTTCATCTACATCATAATGCACGTTAAAATCATTATCATGCATCCAGAGTTGCAGCTGTACATAAGCCTGAATATTCTGAAGTGCAAGCCGCAAACTGATCCAGGTTCTTCCTTTATTTAAAGTTGTCCGGTAAAATGCTGAAAGTGCAAGCGTCACCTGACTGATTTCCTCTTCTCCGGCTTCAATCGCTTTCCAGTTGATCATCGACAGGGAATTATACAGGAAATGTGGATTGATCTGAGCCTGCAGTGCTTTCATTTCAAATTCTTTCCGGGCAATCTGTGTTTCATAATTTTCCCGGATCAGTTCCTGTATCCGCCGCATCATATGATTATAGCTGTTGATCAGGATTCCCATCTCGTCCTCACGGTTGCTGTGAACCGTTGCCTGAATGTTCATTTCATCCATAGACTGGATTTCTTCTGTCAGTTCTTCTAATGGTCTGGACAAATATTTTGCAAATCTTCTTCCCAGCAGAATAATGCAGATCAGACAGGCACCCACCTGCACAGCGATCATTAGAAATGTTCTTCCGGAAAATGGACTTATGTTGGATTTCTTTTGAAAATAAGTAACTGTCGCATCCATCTGATTCAGATCCTGCTGCACCCATAAATAATCCTTTTTATTCTCTCTAAAACTTACATATATTCCATTTTTATCTGTACATTTTTTCCCCGAAAAATTCCATATTTCATCGTTCTGCGTCTGCACATGAACACCATACTGTTCCACTGCAAGCTGGTTTAATGATTCAAATAATGTCGGAATATCCGTGCGTACTGCCACATAACTTTCAATTCCGGAATAACTTGGAATTTTGTATATTGAAATCAGGTCTAATGTGTTCTCGTCAAACACCCATTCCTTATCCCTGATTCCATCCCGATACCAGGACTCTTTATACAGATCCTTCAGCGGATGCGTTTCATTTCCGAAAGACTGCCGAATGCCCTCGGAGTAGATTGTAACAGATTCCATGATCAGATTCTGATACTTCAACGCACTGATCGTATTTGATACTTCCTGATACAGTTCATAACGCTGTGTCTTCTTTGTCGGATCGCACTCCAGAAAATTGATGACATCCTGGTTGTATACAAAATAATTCATCATCTGCTGGCAGGCATACATCTGATAATCTACAATCCCACAAGCCTGCTGCAGTGTATTCGTCATATCTTTTTCCCTGTACTTGAGCACGGTGCGATAGGAATTAATTCCAAGTGAAATACCCAGTACCAAAACCGGGAGCATGCCGACCAGACACAGAATGGTCAGCATCTTTTTTCGAATGGATAGTTTATGAAAGAACTGTTTCAGTCTGCGCATCTGTCATTCCACCCTTTCGATACTGTTCCGGACTGCATCCACAATACTCACGGAAATTTTTACAAAAATAAGATACATTTGAAAAACCAGTTTCTTTACATATCTGCACAATCTTCATAGAGGTATCGGAAAGCAGTTTTTTTGCCTGTTCCATCCGGTAATTCCGAATAAAACGGCTGACCGTATCCCCGGTTTCTTTCTTAAATATATAACTGAAATATCCCGGTGACAAATACACCAGTTCGGATAATTTTTCTACACTGATATCCTCACTGTAATGTTCATAAATATAACTTTTTGCCTGTGCAACTTCATTTCTGGCACCATCCTTACTGGCTGCCAGACGTTCTTCCATATTCTGGATGAGTATTTCCACAAGACTTATCACTTCCTGCACAGATTGCATTTCGTATACTTTCTGAACCGCTGTTTCCAGTTTTTTTCTATCCTGATGCTGATGCGTGAAAAATTCTTTTACCAGATTGGAAAACAAAAATCTCGTGTAAATCTGCGAATAGCTGCCCAGATCTCCCATACCATTTTTCAAAAGGTGAAAATGTTCCCACAGATGAGTCATATCATCCAGGCGGATATTTTCTATCATCCGGCTAATCGTTTCATCCAGGAACTGCTCACTCCCGGTATCTTCCGATACATGATCCGGTAAAAATACTCTTGTTTCCTTCTGATAAAATTTATTTTCTATCAGACTTTCAAGCATCTGAAAACGATCCGGCAGTTCACTTCGATCCGTAACCGGCTGACCGACTGCCACATAAAAACGATTTCCAAACGTGTGATTCATCCATTCAGCTAAATCTGTTGCAAAAACTTTCTGCTCACATACGCCAAAAAGGACACAGAGTTCCTGATTCTGTGCCAAATTTAAAAAAGATAATTTCTGCTTGCTATATTCTGTCAGTTTTTGAATAAAAACTTCTTCTGATTCTTCAAAAAAATTATCTTCACTCTCAATTAAAAACAAACCTCTGATCTGATCCCAACGGTCAATATTGATCTTTCCACTGATTTTATTTAACAGATCGGCATTTCCCTGACAAAGGTATCTGAAAAGAAAATAATTTTCCAGAGAATCCTGATTCCACTGACTGCGCTGCGCTTCGTTTCTCCGCTCGGTAATTTTCTCCACCAGAAGATTCAGCGTGTTTTCGAACTCGGCAGGATCCACCGGCTTCAACACATAGTTTGAAACGCCGGAAGCCATTGCCTTTTTCGCATATTCAAATTCACCATATCCGGAAAAAATTACCATTTCCAGATCCGGCTGTAATTTGTGAGCCACAGAAACCAGCTCAATCCCATCCATAAACGGCATTTTTATATCTGTCAGCATAATATCCACTGTCCGATGCTGCAAAATTTCGCAGGCCGCCTTTCCGTTGGCGGCCTCCAAAATTTCCATCTCTTCACTGCGCCGGTTCAGCAGAAAACGAATCCCCTTCCGCTCCAGTTTTTCATCATCTACTACCAGAATTGTCAACATACATTAATCCCCCAATTTCCATATATCCCGATTGTATTCCCGGATGGTACGATCAGAAGAAAAGAACCCCGCATTACTGATATTCGCCAGCATTTTCTTTGCCCATGTTTTTCGGTCTGTATAATCTTCCAGTGCCCGCTCTTTTGTTCGGATATAGTCTTCCAGATCCAGGAATGTCATAAACCAGTCTTTCTTTTTCAGTTCACTGCTTAAACGCTCTAAATTTTCTTTCTTTCCAATTTCCATCATCTGTGGACCGGTGATAAATTCCACAGCCTTTTGAATCATCGGATTTTTTGTATAATAATCGGATGGTCTGTAATCACTTTTTTCATAATGTGCAATTACTTCATCACTCTTTGCACCAAAGATATAGATATTGTCATCTCCGACAAACTGATGGATTTCCACATTTGCACCATCCTCTGTCCCAAGTGTCACTGCTCCGTTCAGCATAAATTTCATGTTTCCGGTTCCGCTTGCCTCTTTGGATGCAAGTGAAATCTGTTCCGAAATATCACATGCCGGGATTAGTTTTTCTGCTAATGTAACGTTATAATTTTCTACCATAACCACATTCAGATACGGGCTCACTTCCGGATCCTGATTGATCAGTTCCTGCAGGCAGAGGATCAGATGAATGATATCTTTGGCGATCACATAAGCCGGTGCCGCTTTTGCGCCAAAAATCACCGTAATCGGAGTCTTTGGCAACTTTCCGCTTTTTATTTCCAGATATTTATAAATCACATACAATGCGTTCATCTGCTGTCGTTTATACTCATGAAGCCGTTTGATCTGAATGTCAAACACTGAATCCTCATTCAGTTCTATTCCCTGTGTCCGTTTCAGATACTCTGACAATTGATGTTTATTTTCTTTTTTTATCTGTAAAAGATTCTGCAGTGATTGTTCATCCGATGCAAACTTCTCCAGCTTCTTTAACTCTGCTGCATCTTTTTTGTATCCATCACCAATCCACTCCGTAATCTGATCTGTAAGCAATGGATTACAATGGAGCAGCCAGCGGCGAAACGTAATTCCGTTTGTCTTATTATTAAATTTCTCCGGATAAAGCTGATAAAAATGATGAAGTTCTGTCTCTTTCAGTATTTCTGTATGCAAAGCTGCAACGCCATTTACGCTGAATCCGTAATGGATATCGATGTGTGCCATATGAACCACATCGTTACGGTCAATGACAGCCACACTTTCATCCGCATATTTTCGTCGTACTTTATCATCCAAAATTTCAATAATCGGCACCAGCTGTGGTACGATTTCCTGCAGATAATGCAATGGCCATTTTTCCAATGCTTCCGCTAAAATTGTATGGTTGGTATATGCACAGGTGCGGCTTACCACATCAATCGCATCATCCACAGAAAGTCCCCGCGCAATTAATAAACGGATCAGCTCCGGGATGATCATCGTCGGATGTGTATCATTAATCTGGATGACCGCATAATCCGGCAAATCATAGAGGTTACATCCCCGCGCTTCACATTCTTTCAAAATCAGCTGTGCGCCATTACTTACCATGAAATACTGCTGATAAATACGAAGCTTGCGACCATCTTCATCACTGTCATCCGGATAGAGGAATAAGGTCAGATTTTTGGCAATTTCTTTTTTATCGAAAGAAATCCCATCCTGTACAATGCTCTCATCCACAGAATCTATATCAAAAAGTTGTAATTTATTGGTACGGTTGCCATATCCGGTTACCAGAATTTCGTACATGACAGACTGCAATGTCATATTTCCAAAAGACACCGGAAAACCGACATCCGTACGTTTTAACCAGCCACTCCGGTCCATCCACGGATTTTTTGTTTCTTTCTGCATGTGATCTGCAAATTTCTGCTGAAATAATCCAAGATGATAATTCAGTCCAATACCGGCTCCGTTATAACCAAGTGTTGCAATCGAATCCAAGAAACAGGCTGCCAGCCGACCAAGCCCTCCGTTTCCAAGAGATGGCTCTGCCTCTATTTCCTCGATTTCACAGATATCTTTTCCATTTGCAGCAAGCATTTTGCGGACATCCTCGTATATTCCGAGATTGATCATATTATTAGACAAAAGTTTTCCGATCAAAAACTCTGCAGATACATAATATACTTTCTTTTTCCCTGCATTAGATTCCTTCTGTTCTGCCATATCCTGCACAACAGCCATCAGTGCCTGGTAAATCTCCTGATTACTGCTTTCTGAAATTGCTTTTCCTAATTTTTCCGATACTAACATTTCCAGTTTCATAATAAAATTCCTTCCCGACCTTATAGTCCATTCTTTCAAAAAAATCTGATACGCAGGAACCATTTGATTCATTGTATCATATTTTTTCCTGTTCGTGCGTTTCTGCTTATATTTTATACAGCATTGTTATTTTTTTCTTGCAGCATAATATCCTTTTATAGTACAATTCTATCAAAAACAGAATGGAGTCCAGCATGAAACAGCCAAAACCAGAACAATACCACGAAAAAAAGCGTCATACGGAAGATCAATTTCCGTATAACACTTATCTGTGCACGATACCGGATGATTTTACAGAAGTACCTGTTCACTGGCATGAAGAAGCAGAACTTATCGTCATTCAGAAGGGATCTGGCACAGTTCTTGTAGACCTGACGCACTATCATGTCACAGCCGGAGATATCATTATTGTTCTTCCGGAACACCTGCATGCCATCAGGGAAATTTCAGGTCAGAAAATGGAATATGAAAATATCATTTTTCGTCCGGAATTACTTTCCTCCGATAACCACGACGTCTGTTTTGAAAAATTTTTGTATCCATTGTTCTCAGGGCAAATTCACACAGTCGTCCACATTCATCCACGTCTGTCCTACTATCCGAAAATTCACGATCTGATCCGGACAATGGATCAATTATGCAGTAAAAAACCTGCCGGATATCAACTTGCGCTCAAAGGCTCTCTGTTTCTTTTCATGTTCCAGCTTCTTTCTCTGGACGAAAAAAAAGAATTATCCAACATACAGCAACGGTCACTGGACAAGTTGAAATTCATCATCACTTTCACGAATGAACACCTGGAAGAATCTATTTCCATTCGCCAGATTGCCTCTGCCTGCTATTTCAGTGAATCACACTTCATGAAATTTTTTAAGACACATATGGGCATCAGCTATATCCATTATCTGAATGATGTCCGACTGGCACATGCCAGAAATCTGCTGGTTTCAACAAATCTGTCTATTCTGGAAATCGCACAGAAATCCGGTTTTGAAAATGCTTCTTATTTCAATCGGAAGTTCAAAGACAAATATGGCATTACTCCACGCCAGGCAAGATAAAAAAATCGCTTAAGCCTCACGGTCTAAGCGATTTTTCTGTCAGGAAAGTTTTTTTACATCCCCGTCTTTATCTTCCAGTATTGATCTATACTCATATCGCGGAATAAAATTCCGCCTATCACATTTTTTATAATATTCCATAAAAATACGATCCATAACCATTGGAATCTGACTTTCATCCGGTTCAAACAAAACAATCAGATACTGCATAGCACTGTATCTGGTACAGATATCCACTTTTCTGATTTTCTGCTGGATGGACTGTTCCATACACGCCAGAGCTTCTTCGATGCTTTCAATATGTATAGCACCCTCCGGTAGTATGTCCATAGTTATCATTACCAGATAGCACTGATAGTTGTGCCGTTCTCCCAGGCTGTTTATATATTCGTAGAGCATAGAAAATTCACGATAATTCAATGCCCCACTATGATTACCACTTTCCCGTAGAGCTTTTGCAATCATTCCCAGATCTTTTCCTGTACCGCACTCTGCAATAAGCTCTTTTTCTATCTGATCATAGAAGAATAAATCTCCCTTTCCGTTCTGTTTTACATAATACAGTGCCTTATCAGCCTTCGTATAAGACTCCTCAAAAGGAGCACCTTTAGCTGTTTCACAAATACCTGCTGAAATAGATGCATAACGGATTTCAGGATCTTTTTCTTTGTTTTCATTGAACTGTCTCAGAATTCCACTGACAATTTCTGTCAGTTCCTCCCGGCCGCATTCCGGCATAAACATCAGGAATTCATCTCCGCCCAGGCGACAGACCACTGCCTGATGCGTATATTCTGATAACAAGGTTCCAAGTAGTTTCAATGCCCGGTCACCGGCTTTATGCCCATAGATATCATTAATTTTTTTCAGGTTATCCATATCCAGAAATACCAGAAATCCACCGTAGCGCTGCATAAACTGTGCTGCCAGTTTTTCACCCCGGTTCCGCATCGGAAGACCTGTCAGGAAATCAAATCCTTCACTGTCTTCCAGCGTACACATGGTGCTTATGACATTCGTAATAAATTTTTCAATTTCTGTTTCTGCTTCCGTCAATCCATATTCCGCATTCGTACCGGCATACTCGTCCTCAATCACCAGGCGCCCTTCGTCCAGTAACCGCAAAAACGTATCCGTTATCTCCGGATCAAACTGAACACCTCGGTTTTTCTGAAACTGCTCATAAATCGCTTCCGGTTTCAGCATATTGCGATAAATGCGTCTTGACCGCATTGCATCATAACTGTCAGCGACAGCTATAATTCTTGCCTCTATTGGGATTTCCTCCCCTTTCCGTCCATCCGGATAGCCAGTTCCATCATAACATTCATGATGGGATCTGGCGACCTCCACCACATGTTTTACCAGCGTGATATTCTTCAAAATTTCCGCACCAATAATTGTATGCTCTTTGATTACTGCATATTCCTCATCCGTCAGTCTGGCCGGTTTGTTCAAAATTGCATCCGGAATACCTATGTTTCCAATATCATGCAAATGCGCAGCATTGCGAAGGTGGAAAATATCTTTCTGCTTCCATCCAAGCTCCTTTGCAATCAGTGCCGAATATTCCGCCACACGATGAGAATGTCCACGGGTGTATTCATCTTTCGCCTCAATGGTTGTTACCAGTGTCTGAATCATCTGCAGAGACATGGTTTCCATCTGCTTTCTGCGCTTTCTTATTTCCTGTTGCTGACGTGTGCGCTCCAAATCCCGGACCTGACTGATGGTTCTGACCAGATTTACAAAAAACAGCACCAGCATTCCAATTCCAATGAAAATTCCTGAAATGGAAACCACAAAATACACCGCTAGCGATTCAACTACCACAGATGCGACTGCCACAAACAATCCGACCAGAATATAACGATTTTTTCTGATATAACCGTGATACAGGTCGTAACAGACAGTTCCCGTCACAAGAATCAGTATTGCTGCCAGAATTCCCTGCGACACCGGAAGTGTCTGTATAAAATCGGCCATACCGGTCAGATGCAACATACAACACACCACAAAATCCAGGATTGCCACACACTCCATCCAACGCAGCAGTTTCCAATGCCGTTTATTCTGTATACTATCAATATAGTAAATAATTGGCAGCGGTCCAAGCATGATCATAAGAAAGCACAGCTGTGACAATGCAGAAGCATTCGGAACCAAAAGTTGCCGCAGTTTGGACTCTCCCAGCATCCATGCCGCGGCCAGCAGAATACACCATCCCAAATATTCCATATCAAATTTCAAATGATACACGATTCCAAGTGCAATACTGAATATAACCGTCACTGCCCCGGCAAATAACAGAAAAAATGCAATTATCATTGTAATTCCATATTTTTCAAAAATGTATTCCCAAAGTTCTGACTTATCGCCACAGTATATTTCATTCACAACACCGGCATATTTTCCGGTATGGGTTGTCAGTTCAATTCTGACTTCTTTTCCGGCATCAGCTGCTGATGTCGGACAAAATACATACTGACTGGCAGAATTTTTCCCGATTATCCGTGTATCGGATGTGTCATATTCTATCCGGAGTTTTCCATCCACATAAAACCGGATATCCTGAAGGGAAGAACGTATCATCAGGTTCTGTTCTCTGTAAGTTTCCGGAAGTTGCAAAGTAAGCACCATTGTCTCATTTTCTGCAACATCATACTTTCCCGGAATAGTAATCGGCTCACTGCCCCCATCCGGTTTTTCCCATAAAATTTGTCCCTGATACACATAATCCGCCTGAGACATTCCACTGCTTTGCTCGCTATTCCCCAGTAATTGCGCTGCAATAAACCAGAAAAAAACGATAAACATCAATATATAAAAAATACGCTTTCCACGTTTATCTGTTTTACCCGTCTGTTTCACCAAATCTCTTCTCCCAATCACAAATTCATTAAAGCGGACATTCGCAATCCGCTTTCGCTATTTGCTCATGTTCCCGGATTACTCCTTTGCTGCACATTTGTGCAATCTTCGCATCATTATATCAATTTTTCGTCAAAAGTACGATATTTTCCGCATGCTTAGTGAACGGGAACATATCATAAGGATAAGCTCCCATCGCTTTATACCCATGCCTGGTCAGATATTTCAAATCCCTTGCCTGTGTCTGCGGATCACAGGAAATATATACAATCTTTTTGGGTGCCAGCGTCACAACAGATTTCATAAACTGCTCGGTGCTGCCACTTCTTGGCGGATCCATAAACACTACATCCGCTTTCTCTCCCAGAGCTGCCATTTTCTCCATAAAACGTCCGGCATCCTCCTGATAAAAACGGATATTTTTCATCTGATTATGCTTTGCATTTTTCACGGCATCCCGCACTGCATCCGGATTCAGCTCCACACCGATCACTTCTTTCGCGGATTTTGCGGCCACCATACCGATAGTACCGATCCCACAATATGCATCAATCACACGTTCTGTTCCGCTCAAACCCGCCAGTTCCATTGCTTTTCCATACAATTTCTCTGTCTGAACCGGATTGATCTGATAAAAAGATTTTGATGAAATACGGAATTTTAAACCACATAGCACATCTTCAATATATCCTTTTCCGTAAATTGTAGTCTCCCGATCTCCAAGCACCATACTGGTGCGTTTATCATTCACGTTCAGTACAACCGTTGTAATCTCTGGATGCAATTTGCGCAATGCCTTCACAAAATTATTTTTGGATGGCATCACCGGAGATCCCAACACAAGAACCACCATGATCTCACCTGTGGAAAATCCCCGCCGGATCAGCACATGACGCAACAGACCATAACCGGTATCCTCATTGTAAATTTTTATTTTGAAAGACTTTAATAAACCACGGATATCATTGATAATGGCATCTGCCTTTTCATCTTCAATCTGACAGGCTTCCACCGGAACCACCCGGTGCGTTCCCTCTTCATAAACTCCGGAAATGATGGTACCGTCCTTTTTCCGTGCAAACACGGCATGCACTTTGTTGCGATAATGATATGGATCTTTCATACCGGTAATCTCGGCAGTTTTACAAAATGGCTGCATCAGCTGCCGGACTGCTTTTTGCTTATCCTGCAGCTGCTTTTCATAGGGAATGCCCTGATACTGGCATCCTCCGCATTTCTTAGCAGCCTTACAGGCTGCGATTTTATTTTTCTTTTCTTCCTTCATAATATGTCGCTTAAATTCTCCCTGTTTTCTGACGCACATCATATCAGAAATGTATCTCTTCTGCAAGTTTCTGCATCTGATAATCCGCATCTGCCATGATATCCGCACACTTTTTCAACCGTGCATGCATTTCCGGTGTGATCGCCTTGTCCTTTTTATAGCGCAGCTGATGCTCGGTACTTGCCCAGAAATTCATGGCAATGGTACGCATCTGCACTTCCACCGGAACCTGGCGCATTCCATCGGAAAAGAATACATTAATTTTTACGATCAGATGCAGACTGCGATAACCATTCTCCTTCGGTTCCCGGATATAATCTTTCACCTGCACCAGTTCCACATCTGTCTGACTGAGCAGCATCCGTGCCACTTCGTATACATCTGTAATAAATGGACAAATCACACGAATTCCTGCAATATCAAAAATATTGTTTGTCAGACAGCTTAATGTCATAGGAAGACCTTTCCGCTCCATCTTCTTTGCAATACTCTCCGCGGATTTGATGCGGCTTTTAATATTCTCAATGGGATTACGATCATTGCTCTGCTCAAACTCTCTATTCAGAATCTGTAATTTTGTGGTAAGCTGACGAATTCCGGCTTCATAGATCAGCATCATCTGTTTGTATTGTTTTGCCAGATCCAGCTGATCCGCTGCCAGCGGCAGACAACTCCCGGCAGCTTTACCCGTTTGTTCGTTTTCTTTTTCATGTACTGTTTCTTCTGTATTTGTTACATTCTCATCCATTTCTGAATAATTCTCCTTACCCTCTATTCCCATACTTAGAGTAAAGCGGACATTCGCAATCCGCTTTCGCTACTTGCTCATGAACGCAGTCGCTTTGCGACCTGTCAGTGGGAGTTTTTAACTCCCACTGACATAAGCATCCCCTTACCCACTGTTTAGTGCTCTACGCACTTGAAGCGGAGGAATGCTTATTCTGCGTTCATTTATGGATATTGTATCATATACCCTTGTCTTTTCCATGAAAAAACTATAAAAACTTTCTAAAGCCCAGCAATACAAATAACATTTTCTGTAATGTCTTTGGTCTATGGAATTCATAAATCGCATTTCCATTATTCGACAAATAACAAAGTGTTTTTTCTACCTTAATAACTCCATTCTCAAAATCAATGCAATCCCATGTCAATCCAAGGATTTCACCCATACGCATGCCAGTTCCAAGTGCAACAATAAAAAATGCATATGTCTGACCGCCTTTGGATGTTTCAAGAAGAATATCAATTTCCTTATTACTTAAAATTCTTTTCTCTTCTTTTTCCTCATTATCAATGATTGTATTAATTCCAAATGCAATATTTTTATTAAGTAGTTCGGTTTCCACCGCACGATTCAACATATCAACCAATAATGATTTGCAGTCTTCCCGCATCGTATCAGTTGCTAATTGATTAAAAGCATCTTGCAGTATAACCAGATTTAACTGACTCAGTTTGCGCCATCCAAGTTCTTTTCCTTTTAAGGATTTTCCCACTATTATCTCCTTCCAGCAGATAATAGATAGTGTTCAGTTACTGACTTAATTATATCAAATTCTGAACCTATCTGCCACCGCCTTTCTCTATTTTCATATTCTTGTTTTTTCAATCCATCGATCCTGGTTCACAAATTCCAGGATCTCTGGATTTGTTATTCCTTTACTCTGAATCTCATGTTTTAATTGCCGGTAATCAGTATTGCTCCATGCAAATACTTTATATTCACGATTGCCGATCCACTCCAGCAAGTGTATCACTGCTTCTTCCAGCATCGGAGCATATTTAATCTGATCATTGGTAATACCTGTCATCTGAGAAATGAAATGATCTAAAACACCATATTTAGGCTGCACATACTGGCATATAGTAGCATGACTTCCTCCGGCATTCCAAAACCGGCTTTTTATACGTATCAGCTGTTGAAAAATATCAGCGATGATCTGCTTTACCGTGAAAAACACTATTTTGTTGTCAAAGATGACCGCACGTCATCCACGGTTTATAGCATTGTTGTTATGAATTATAATGATGAAATTGAACATCTGTACACCCGCAGCGCAGATGTGTATAAGACCAATGAAACCATCAATGCTTTCATGGATGAATTGAACGTAGATTTTACCCTGCCCCAGACACAGGTCAGTATCGAACAGGCTGATACTGAATTGAATATCAGTGCCTCTATTCACGGGGCCGGGATAAATGTGATTGTAATAAAAGAAATTCTTGTTTAGGGTGGCTTGGAACAAGTTGAAACGAACTCCAACAAGAACCTGAAAATTTTACAATGATTCTTTCGTTGGAGTTCGTTTCAGCTTTGTTCCCGAAGCCCTAAATCTGTTCCACCGTCAGCGCCCCCGCAAAACAGGTCCGCACACAGGCTGGTTCTCTGCCTTCTCGCAGACGCTCTATACAGCCGTCGCACTTTTCCATTTTTCCCTGCACATCAAACCGAATCATCTGCAATGGACAGGCATTCTCGCAGACATGACAGCCAACGCAGAGTTCTTTGTCTGTCAGAATCAGTCCGGTCTTTTCATCACGGTAAATGGCATGTACCGGACAGACTTCCATACATTTTCCGCAATGGGTACAGCCCGGACAGATATTTTTCTCGAATCCTTCTTTCTGAACTTTTCGAATGGCACGGAAGCTTTTCGCATCCGCCTCATCTACCTCATGATGTGCATCCAGACAGGCTATATGGCAGGCATAACACCCCACACACTTTTCCGCATTAAATTTTATCTTAATACTCATGCCCCAGCCACCACCTTTTCTACCTTGCAAAAATAGCTTTTGTATCCCGGAAATCCGGAAATCGGATCCAGATAATCCTTTGAGATCAGGTCATTTGCTTCCCCCTTTGGATTGCCATGGTAAATATGTATCACACCCGGGCGTCCATTGCTGCATAATACCGCCGTTCCACACATGCTTCCAGCCGGTGAAGTCACTTTCACCTGTTCGCCTTCCTCAACGCCTAATGCAGCAGCATCTTCTGGATGCAGTTCCACCAGCGGCGCCTGCTCCAGATTTGCCAACCATGGCATACGATACGTTCTGGAATGGAAAAACTGCGGCTTTCTCGAACCGGTATTTAAAATGTATGGATATTCTGTCTGATCCACACCAGACATTTGCCGATAATCCCGATACTCCGGCAGTCCACTGTATCCATGACTATCACGGTAACGTTCCAGCACCTGCGATACAAACTCCACTTTTCCGGACGGCGTAGCAAACCCATTCTTTTCATAGGTTTTAAATTCCGGCGGAATAATCACTTTTCCCTTTACTCCTTCCGGATGCTCCCGCAGTTCCTGAATCGTCAGACCGGATGGCTGCAAAATATAATCCATGTAGTGCTCATAGCCCTGACCAAGTGCCTCATCCGTCAGATGCATCGCATTCAGCATTCCAATCATGATCTCCACATCATTTTTTGCGTCTCCCAGCGGCGGAATTGCCTGCTCCGACAGGAAAAACATACCGCCACGGCCATTTACAACCACATCCCGCTCAAAGGTGGAGGCCGCAGGCAGCACCAGATCTGCCATCTTACTGGAATCTGACAAAAACAGATCCGTATTCACATAAAAATCAAGCGTTCCAAGTGCTTTTTGCAGGTGCTCCGGCTCCGGCCACATCCGGCAGTTTAATCCAAAACCAACCACTGCTTTGATCGGATACGGCTGTGCTTCCAGAATGTTATCCGCCAGTCGGCTGCACTGCGCTTCCTCGCAAGGCAGATCAAACCAGGCCGGAAACTCTTTTTCTCCCATTGCTTCTATCGCATTCAACCGTTTCACATTTCCCATGTACTCATTACACGGAGAAGCCGGTCCCGGTCGGGATGGATTTCCACCCAGAATATCATAATTTCCGGTCAATGCGATCAGACACATCACCGCACGATAATTTTGCATTCCATTGATATGATGCACCACCGGTGACGCGGAAAACATCACCGCCGCAGGGCTGTTTTTCGCGTAAATTCGTGCCGCCTGGCGAATCAGATCCGCATCCAAACCCGTAATCTCCGCCGCCTTTTCCGGTTTAAACAGTTGCACATACGCGCGATATTCCTCAAATCCATATACATATTTTTCTACAAATTCATGGTCATACAGATTCTCTTCAATGATCACCTGTCCCATGGACAATGCCAGCGCTCCGTCCGTACCAGGAATCAGTTTTAGGTGCAGATCAGCCGCCTGACTGGTCACCGTCTCCCGTGGATCCACGGAAATAATATTGACACCGCGCTCCTTCAGTGACTGATACATCGGTGCCATGGAAATATTAGAATAATACAGGTTGTTACTCCATACCAGAACCGTTTTCGCATGCATCATATCCGGAAAACAGATATTATTTCCATAAATTGACCGCCAGGCCATGGCAGCCGACTGAAAACAGGTGCTGGACTCCGTACAGTAATTCGGAGAACCATATGCATTTGCCAGACGCAGCAGCGCCGGACGGTACCACTTCGGATATCCCGCATAAAATACCGTCGATTGCGACCCATATTTTTCCCGGATGCGCAGTAAATTGTTTGCAATCATCGCGTACGCTTCCTCCCAGGAAATACGTTCAAACTCGCCGCTGCCTCTTTCGCCCACGCGTTTCATCGGATATAAAATCCGGTCTTTATTGTATACATACTGCCTGGATGCAGCTCCCTTGGAGCACAAACCGCCCTGCTGTCCCGGCCAGTCTCGGCTGCCTTCCACAGAAAGCAGTTTTCCGTCCTGCACGTAGGCATCGATGGGACATCCTGCGGAACAGATATTGCAGCGGACTTTTTTAATTTCAGTTTTTTTCGTCATACTATTATGTCTTCCTCCTTTAGTCCATATTTCTTATCTGTGACTTTCATTCTCTACAGAATCACTACATAGTTTTGTCTATAGCTTCTATACAATCAATCTTTTCACAGAATTAAATTCTTATCATTATATAGGCTATATTCTGCGCTCTTGAATTAATCCAAACCTTCCGCTGTCATCTCAGCCCGAATCTCATCTTCCGAAGCTGCCATTGCATGGATTGTCATTTCCAACAGTTTGTCCAGTTCCCAGCCAAGCTGCTCCGCTCCGCGGGCGATTACTTCTCGGGAACATCCAACTGCAAATCCTTTTGCTTTGTATTTTTTCTTGAGTGATTTCAGTTCCATATCTTTTGTACTTTTGGACGGACGCATTAATGCTGCTGCCCAGATCAGACCGGTAAGCTCATCTGCCGCAAAAAGTACTTTTTCCAGTTCATGCTCCGGCTCCACATCGATCGTTGCACCACATTCCACCGTAATTCCATAGCCATGAGAACATACTGCATGAATGACATCCTCACCAACGCCTGCTTCCCGTAATAATTCCGGAGCTTTCAGGCAGTGCTCCGCCGGATACAGTTCAAAATCAATGTCATGCAGCAATCCTACGATGCCCCAGTACTCTGCATCTTCCCCGTAGCCAAGTTCGTTGGCGTACCATTTCATTACAGCTTCCACGGTCAGGGCATGCTGGATGTGAAAAGAATCCTTGTTGTATTTTTTTAACAGGTCGAAAGCCTGCTGATGGGTGATTGTTTGCATTACAAAATCCTCCTTTTACGTAACAATTCAAAATACGTTTTTTAGTATATTGGCATATCTTCTCTGATAATAATCCTATAAACAACATTCCACAACAGCTTTCACCTAATTTGCACATTCTTTCTGTTGACTTTTATATGTAAATATTTTATCCTTCAAATTACATACTTAATTTATTTTCTTTTTATAATTTACTAGTAGATTTTTTCAAAAAAATGAGTATAATATAAATGAAAGTAAATATAAATTGCTCTTTCACACTTATAAACAAGTGTTTTTGGGTCGACGAGGCCACTAATGAAAGAATAATTTAACCAACGAGGTCTCTCGGGTTTACCAGAGTAGGGTATGGTTAGCGCCATACCCTTTTTATATATCACCAACCAAGGAGAATATGTTATTGAAAGAATACTACGAAAACTAACTTGATATATTGTCATCCACTTTTCTTCCTATCATATCTCCTCTGATAATAATCTAGCACACGGTACTCCACAACATCCCTCATCTGCTCTGCAAAAGCTTCTTTCTTAACCACATCCTTTAAATCATCATTCAATGCAATCGCATAACCTTCCTTTTTACAGAAAAATCCATCTCCGGATTTAATCAGAAAATTCACCGGCATCTGTATAATTTTCTTTAAATGTGCTTTGTCTGTGATATTCCTATATTTTTCATATGTCATGTCAGAATCAAAATCTCTCCAGTTTTCATTAGCATCAAAAAATGCTTTCCAGCAATCCACGATTTCTTCATTTGTCACTTCCATCCGAATATCGCTATCATTATAGATTGCCTGCAAAACCGGCATTTTATAAACTTTCGTCATATTGGTATTTTCAATCAGTTTAATAAACTCATGGCACACAATGAAGATCTGGATTATTTCAGTTTATGCAGCACTCTGAATTCCACCCCGGAACTCATGAGCTTTAAATTATACAGTCTGACCAAGCGGGGACAGGCTTATCATATGCCTATGGAAATACAGAGTAATTTTCTTGCAAAATAAAAAACAATGCAGAGATGTATATTGCAATTAATATATACCTCTGCATTTGTATTTAAACACTGTTCTGTTGTAATCAAACTATTCTACTCATTTTCTTATTGCATCCCCATACCACAACTGATATAATCACAACATGAGTGCTGCCATAACGGTAGGCGGTTAGTCCTTCAACAGAGGGACTGCGACCCTCTGATTACATAGAAACCCGAAAGGGAATCCAATGGAAAGGAGGGCTAAGCCAGTGAGTATTATAGATTTCATTGCAGTAGTGAGCTTTGGCTTAACCTGCTTTAGTATCGGATACACATTCGGTAAGGATAATAATAAGACGCAAAAATAGCCGCCCAAGCCTAGTAAACTGAAGCGGCAATTTTTGACAATTCATATATTGGACTAACCGTCTATCGGTAGCACTCTTTTTGTATAATTATATTACCATGCATCCTCAAAAATGTCAAAAATATTCTTAACATATATTGCTATCACCTAATCCTCCAAACCGCTTCCCAGATTTGGGAAGCACTTTTGCAACTCTTAATTCAGTTTTTTATACAATCAATGTTTTCCTTTTCTTCGGTCTATTAGTTGTTGAATATAGCAGACTGTCACATCAATATACTTTATTTCCAAGACTATTTGTTTCTATTTTTTTACTATCCATTCTTCATCTCGAATGATGGTTCTCATACCTGGAGCGTAATCTACCATTTTACTCTTTCCTCTTTCAATGCCTTTAATTTCTTTTTGTATTTCATTTTTTCTATTTGATGAACTAGCTTTCTTAAATCCTAATACCACTTTTATTTCCACAGCTTCCTATTGTTCTATAGCTTTTCATTGCTTTATTCGCATTATGAGTCATACTTGTATTGATTAATTATTCGATTAATTTCCTTTTTCATCTCATCTACCACTTCATCCGGTCCAACAATCTTTATATCCTCACCCAGTGAAAACACCCAACCAAGGAACTGCCTGCTGACATGCACATCTACATTCACTGTGAAATGTTCATCATCTGTCGGAATCAACATCACATTCTTTCCGAACCGATCAATGATAACACCTGCCAGACTGTTTTTTACCAGCAGCTTTACAGTCTGTTCTTTTCCACCAAACATTCCAAAACTTTTCTTCGCATAATCAGCCATATCCAGTTTTTTAAAGTGCTCTTTTCCGTCTCGGCTTTCATTTGATAATTTGATATGCAGCATCTTATCTACCCGGTAATGTTTAATCTGCTCTGCATCTGAATCATAACCTACCAGATAATAGTTTTCATCATCCCAAGACAATCCCCACGGACTGATATGATACCATACCCCATTATGGCGAAGTTCCATTTCCTTCTTCACATTCCACTGATAATACTGGAATTTAATCTTCTTATTTTCCGAAATTGCTTTATGAATCGCATCCACAGTGTAATAGATGCTCTCATTCATTGTTTTAATTCTTCCAGAAACAAACACCTGCCGCTGCAATTTCTGTGCATCATATTTACTGACCAATGTTTCCAGCTTTTTAATCAGTGCATTTGATTTTTTCTCTGTAATAAATTTTGAAGACTGGATAGCATCTACCAAAAGTTTTAATTCTGGAAGTTCAAACGCGCGATTTACAACATGATAATGGTATCGATTCCCGACAGGTTCACCTTCTACATCTATTCCAAGAACACTCAAATCTCTCAGATCGTTATATACACTTTTCCGGTCTGCTGTTACGTCATATTTTGCCAAGCCGTCCATGATTTCTGGCATAGTGATATAATGCTCATCATCAGTTTGTTCCTGCATAATCTGAGCAAGCCGGTATAACTTGAACTTCTGATTACTTCCCTTCGGCACTTTTCCGGTCTCCTTTCACCAAATGATAACTCAAGTATACCATAGGCGGGAGACATATGGTGCATCTTTTCACACAAAACTTGTGTAAAGATTGTACATGTTGACGCCTTTATCTTCTTAAGTATCAGTCATCGTAATGGTTCCAGCCTCCTAATATTCCAGGATTGCTGTGACCGGTTTTATGTCCTTTGTCATCATAATGTTTTGTTCCTGTCAGTGTGATAAATACTTTTGCCATTGTAAATGCTCCTTCCTTAGAAATCATATTCATCCGGATCCAGTCCAGCATCTTCCAGTGCTTCTCTTCGTTCATCTGCATCCATAAACTCCAACTCGTCCGGATCCAGTCCTGATAATTCCAACTCCGTCTGTACTTCAGAGTCGTCTTTCAACAGTTCATTTAGGAAGGTAAATTCCATTGCACTTTCCAGTGGACTGATATTTCCATTATGGTTCAGATCAAACATACTTTCGAATATTCCTTTCATCGCAGCTCCTCCTTTAATCGTTCATGTATTCATAGTAATCGGATTCGCTGGCAAACAAGATATATTTACCATCTACCAATCCCATGTAACCATCACCAGTGTTAAATCCTTTCATTGCCAGTTCCTCCATTTCTTTGAATTTTATGTTTTAATCTTCTTTGATGGTTACAGTGTATATCAATAGATGGGGTATAAAAATCCCTGCTCTTTTATACTTCTATCCTTCTATGTCAGAAGGCTCAGAATAACTTTTTCTGAGCCTTTCCATCTTGTTGTTTTTAATTATAGGTAAATCTATTATGCAAGGCTTGCAGTTAATGATCCCTGTGCATCATTGTCAATGAGTGCAACCTTTTTGCCTTCTCTGGCTAATCCAATTCCAAGATTAACCGTTACATTTGTTTTCGCACATCCGCCTTTTTGGTTCGTAATCGCAATAACCTTACACATTTTTCCATCCTCTCTGTATCTCATTTTTCATAATTTATTGGCCACATAGTTAAGAACTCTTCTTTTAAAATCATGATATCTCAATAACATATAGCTTTGAACTCTGGATAAAAACAAAAACAGATTACTTTTAACTAATGAAGGTATAAAAAAAATCCGCTAAACCAGCGGATTTTTTTATTGAAATAACAAAATATCTGAACTGAGCACTATCTTTTTCTGCATAAAATCAGTGTCTCCACTACACCATTTTGATATCAAACTACACCATTTTGCGATAATTTACACCATTTTTGTCACTCTATATATCAGTGTCTAAAAGTGCCTCAACCCCAGTAAATACAAGGCTTTGCAGACTTTTTTCTCTACTATTTTTCATCCACGACCTGAAAAATGAAGAATTTCAGATAATAAGATTCCTCTGCTGCCCACAGAATCGGATGATCTGCCGCCTGTGTCCGAAATTCCACCTGACGCAGTCTCTTATGCGTAGCGCGCGCCGCCTCACGGATGGTCTTTGCCAATAATTCCTGTGTCATAAAATGAGAACAGGAACAGGTTGCCAGATAGCCGCCGTCCTTCACAAGCTTCAGCCCTTTCATGTTAATCTCACGGTAGCCCTTGATCGCATTTTTTGTTGCCTGACGAGATTTTGTAAATGCCGGCGGATCCAGAATAACCACATCGTATTTTTCTCCGGCTGCAGCCAGTTTCGGAAGTTCATCCAGTACATTTGCCGCACGGAATGTTACCGTATCACTCAGACTGTTACGTTTTGCATTTTCTGTCGCCTGTTCCACCGCAAATTCAGAAATATCCAAACCGGTCACTTCACTGGCTCCCGCTATTCCGGCATTCAATGCAAAAGTTCCCATATGAGTAAAGCAGTCCAACACACGTTTGCCCTTACACAATTTCTGAATCGCCAGACGATTGTATTTCTGATCCAGGAAAAATCCGGTTTTCTGGCCATTCACTACATCCACCATATAACGAACGCCATTTTCCGTAATTTCCACGTTTGTATCAAATTCTGCTCCAATGAAACCTTTTACCCTGCTCAGACCTTCTTTTTCCCGCTCCTTCGCATCACTACGCTCATAAACACCTCGAATCTGAATGCCATCTTTCTGCAAAATCTGCTTCATCAGATTAGCCAACTGTTCTTTATAACGCTCCATACCAAGAGTCAGACATTCCATGACAAGCACATCTTCGTATTTGTCAATAACAATTCCCGGCAAAAAATCTGCTTCACCAAATACCAGACGGCAGGAAGAAGTATCCACCGTATCCTTTCGATAATTCCATGCATTCTGCAGACGCATCTGAAAAAATGACTCATCAATTTCCTGATTTACATGCCTCGTCAGAAGGCGCACACGAATTTTGGAATTCTGATTGATATACCCTTTTCCCATCGGATAACCATCAAAATCATGTACGATCACAAGATCACCATTATGAAAACGTCCTGTGATCGTTTCGATCTCATTATTAAAAACCCAGGCTCCGCCTGCTTTAATCGTGCGCCCTTCTCCTTTTTTCAGTGTTACAATTGCCATATTCTCCTGTTTTATCATATTGCTTTCTATACTCCTGTTATTTTATTGCTTACCTTTTATCGCTTATTTTGTAAAGCGGACATTCGCACAAGAAGAAATGATTGCTTCTCAATCGTGTTCGGCATGTGCAAGAAAGCTGTGCTTTGGATAATTTTCTTCGCGTAAGTATGCGATAGAAGACTTTCCTGCCATCTCTCCTCACAGGCAGAGATGTCCATACTCAATCATATCCTGCTTAAATTTGCATATCATCTCATTCGTCAATGCAAAATTATCCGGGATTTCAAAAATTTCTTCCGGTGTCACCCATTTCGCCATGGCCAACTCATCTTCCTGAATAATAATATCATCCGCTCCATCCAGCTCGCAGAAAAATCCAAACAGCAGACTCTCGGAATAAGGCCACGGCTGACTTTTGTAGTATCTCAGATTTTTCACATGCAGATGCGTCTCTTCATATACTTCCCGGGCAACAGTTTCCTCAATGGTTTCACCGATTTCCGCAAAACCTGCGATCAACGCATAATGATCTCGAAAACCGTTCTTATACCAGCTCACCAGAATCTTTCCCTCATGCATTACACCCACGATCACACAGGGGCAGATCTTTGGATATTCCATCTGACCACAGACCGGACAACGCATCATCCGTTCCCGCCCATCCGGGATCATCCGGGTTCCGCAGCCACCACAAAACCGATGTGCCGCATACCATCCTGCCAGCTGGGCACCTACAAGTCCTGCATAGCACATATGCTGCGGAGCCGCCCCGCGCAGGTATCGCGTAGTTTCATAATGAAATACAATTTCTTCTTCCGAAAGCAATCTCTGCTCCGCGACAGAATTTTTTCTCTGATTTTCAACAGACCGACAAAGATGCATCAGATTCAATTCTTCCCGTTCTTTGTACTGATGCTGCTGATAGAGGAAAAAACGCTCCTCCCCAACAGCAAACAGATATACAAAACGATCTCCGTTCTGTACCTGCGATTTTATTTCCGCATATCGTGGAAAACAAATGGCATTCTGTACGCCACGCACCAATATTTTCCGTTCCTGCATACAGATCACCCAGTCATCCTTTTCCGGCTGTACATTATGCCACTCATTGTATAAATGCAATGGTGCGATATCCTGTATCATTTCTTTCGTTTACCTGCCTTGTTTTTCTTTTTGTCTGTTCTTATTTTACTTCTGTCTGTTTCTGATCAATATCCAAAGCTTCCTGCCAGAGATTCATCATCATCAATCCACTGCTGCACATGGATCATCCGGTATTCATCCTTAGAATCCCGGATATACACCCGGTCAATACCGGCATTAATGATCATACGCTTGCACATGGAACAACTGTTGGAATTTTTGACATATTCCCCCGTATCCACTTCTTTTCCAACCAGATATAACGTACTTCCGATCATTTTTCCTCTGGAAGCACTGATGATGGCATTCGCCTCTGCATGCACACTGCGGCAAAGTTCATAGCGTTCACCTCTTGGTACATTCATTTTCTGCCGGATACAGATACCCAGATCAGAACAATTCTTTCTGCCTCTTGGTGCACCTACATAACCAGTAGAAATTACTTCATCATTTTTCACAATAACTGCGCCATAATGTCGACGCAGACAGGTTCCTCTCTGTCCGACAATCTCTGCCAGATCCAGATAATAATTAATTTTATCCCGACGTTCCAACACTTACTCCTCCTTCGTCCCCCTGCTGTTCTTCTGATTCTTCCCCTTCCGGACTCTTACAAACTTATAGCAAATCCTCTGAATACAAGTTCCGGTTTCGGTCATATCTTATAAATAATTTGCTGCAACTGCATCAATCCCTTGTGGATTCTTCTCAGCCCATTTTTTATAATCCATGCCGGAAGCAGCCACCGTCTGTCCCAGTTCTACCAAAAACTGTGGTATCACCGCTTCTTCCATAGTTCCGATCTCACGACCCATCCGTTCCTCGCCCTGACGTTCCTCACCATTGGCAAACAGCACAAACGCATTTTTCATCTGATCATCCACACGCTTCACTGCTCCCCGAAAACCGATCACACCGGTCTGATGTGTACCACAGGAAGACGGACAGCCGGAAATGTGTATCTGCGGCAGCGCACCATTCGGAATCTCTGCTTTACGAACAGCTTCCACGCACGCATGCAGTAATGCCTGGGAATCACACAGACCCACCTGACAGATGGATGCACCAATACAGCTGACACTTGTCTCAAAAACAGTCTCTGCACTGTCCGGTGTTGCTTCCAGCACTTTTTCAACTTCAGTTCCGGTCAGATTGATAATATATGCTGTTTCATCCGGCGCAAGACGGATCTCCACATCCTCCATATTCCGAATCACATCAGAGAGCGCACACAGTTCTTCTACGTTCGGCTGACCACCGATCGGATGCCAGATAACCGTATACAGAGCCTCGCTTTGCTTCTGTGGTAAAATACGCGCGCCGGAAATTCGGACACCATCGCCTTTTTTCATCACAGGTTCAGTTTTCACACAAATTTTCAGATTTTCTCCGGAAGCCAGCACCTCCTCCAGTTTTTTCTGATATGCTTTCACATAATTTTCTGCACCCCCACAGATTTCCTGCATATAACGGGTTCTTGCTTTTCCACGATTCTCATAATTTCCATATGCCCGGAAAGTCAGCCACATTGCCTTGATGTAATACAAGATCATTTCCGGTTCCACTGCTTCTGCTACCTTTACACCAAATCTCGCATGATTGCCAAGACCACCGGCACTGTACACATCAAACTTCCCTTCTTTTGTTGCCACAAAACCAAGATCACGGTACGTTGCATGTGGAATATTTTTCGGAGAATTAGAAAAACATACCTTTAATTTACGCGGCATTTTTTCTGCATTAATAAATGTCATCAAATATTCTCCAGCTGCTTCTGCCCATGGACGCACATCAAAATACTCATCCGCTTCCACACCGGACAACGGAGAACACATCACATTTCGTGGAAAATCTCCACCGCCACCCATAGTCACAATTCCAACATCCAGTGCATCTTCCATAATCCGGCACAGTTCCTCCTGCTGCAGATCATGAAGCTGGATTGTCTCACAAGTAGTAAAATGTGCTTTTTTCACATTGTACTTGCGAATTACTTCTGCGATAAATGCCAGTTTTTCCTTCGTCACACGACCAGCCGGCATACGCAGACGCAGCATACTTGCTTTCCCATCTTTCTGAGCATAGCTTCCATATCGTCCGGAATAGCCCTTGTAATCTCCTTTGCTCATCTCACCATTGTAAAACGCTTTTGTTTTTTCCCTAAAATCCGGCATATCAGCCTTCCATGACTGTGCATCTATTTTATTCATAATATTACATTACCTCGCTTTCATTCATCTTCTCTGTAATCAATCCAATCTGACAGAAAACCGGATAGAGATAACTTGCCCCAAACGTTCCGATTTTCTTTGGCCCGCTGACCACCACACCCTCTGCCTGTTTCTCCAGGACGCGTCTGGCGGATAGCAGGATTGTCGCCTGCGTGATCGACTTTTCTTTGCGATTCACAAACATCTCATGCCCTTTTATAATATAGGTAAACGGTATTCCCTTTACCGTACAAAAATATGTCTGTTCCAGTTCGCATAAGACCTGCCACAGAAACTCTGAGGACAAATTTTCCGGGCAATGTCGTATCTCAGATAAATGCATGTTCCATGCATCCATTGCCTTATTCCCTTTTCCCAAATTCACTGTATCCTTGTTTTTCATATTTGGATATATTCCAGACCATATCTCTGCACTCATAGATTTCTCTTTTCCTTCGGCGAATTCTAATTTTCTTTTTATTCTAACATGATTTACAAAGGTTGTAAAATCAGAGATACTAACGCAACAAAAATGCACCAAAGCACATTTTTCTATTTGCTTTGATGCATTTCACTTTAAATCAGATATGATGTTGATGAAGATATTTTTCTCTCGTCGCCATTCCCCCACGAATGTGACGCTCCGATTTGTTAACATCCAGAACCACTCTTGTCTTTACAGCAAGAGCCGGACTGATCTGCCTGAGGCGTTCGGTGATGTCTTTATGTACCGTCGACTTACTAATTCCATACTTTTTTGCCGCCTGACGCACCGTTGCATTGTTGTCTATGATATATCGTGCAATTTCCATTGCCCGTTCCTCGATATAACCTTTCACGAAAACTCCCCACATAGTTTGCTTTTTTACAATCTATGCGGGGAGCTTTTGATGTATGTCTGCATTAAAGTTTTCTTAAACAGACTTTTCAACTCTCACATGTGTTCGGCTTGAATTATTTCTTCAGCTCAAAAATCACAATTTTCTCCCGCGGATCATTCCCCGGAAACAAATCTTTGCAATCAATTTCATCTACAAACATCAACTCATCCACTGTCATCATATAAGAAATGTATTCATCTGTCGGATAATAAAAAAACAGTTGCATCTCACGCAGATTTGCATAATAAGAATCAAGAATGCGACCCACTACGCGCTTCAGAAGTTCCAACGAAAATGGATTAAAAAAGTAACATCGGTCTACAGTTTCCGGCACTTTAAATGTTTCAGCATTTGCCTGCACAAAATCCACACGATCTGAAACTACCGAATCCGCTTTGTTTTCCATGGCTCGTCCAAAAATCCGTTCATCATACTCGACACCTATGGAATTACATCTGGTCTGATATGCCAGAAAAAAGTCCACACGACCTTTTCCACAGCCATAGTCAATCACTGTATTTCCTTTGCGGATACAACCGGAATTTGCCAGCCGCTCCAACACACAATACGGTGTCGGTTCATAAGGAAATCTATGTTCATCAGAGTGGGAATCATCCCGCCCCATTGTTCGAATATGTAATAGTTTGTCCCATCTTGTCTCGTTTTTATCTTCTCTCATGAGTTTTTCACCTTTTTTGCTTTGTCGTTGAATATTACGGTGCGGCAGAGCCGCCAGTCCGGTGTGGCGAGAGCCACCTGTCC